>JAEEGL011323569.1_pt1 | contig 19992 bp, 19 predicted proteins | sample 9134231 | NCBI WGS metagenome assembly JAEEGL01 (sample SAMN16246548, study PRJNA631951) | gut metagenome | biome: gut microbiome; feature: rumen; material: fiber-attached | host: Bos | place: Iran: Karaj | collected 2018-10
AACGGTTATTGACGATTTTACCGGAAGCTCCGGCTGAAAGTCCTAAAAAGTCATCATAGTTCCAGTATCACAGATTATGTTTTGACGGATATCCTGCTTTTGCATAATTGGATACTTCATAATGAATATAGCCATGCGCTCTTAATGTCACATCGATCAGTTCATACATATCGGCTTCCATATCTTCATCAAGAGCCTTTATGCCCTTTTTGCCAAAAACGGAATTTTCTTCAATTGTTAAAGAATAAAGAGAAAGATGCGGCAGATCAAGATTAATGAGTCTGTAAAGTGTATCTTTAAGGATATCCATATTCTGACCAGGCAAGGAATACATCAGATCGACGGATATATTGTCTAAGCCATGATTTCTCAATAATGATATCTTGTCCTCTACGGTCTTGAAATCATGTTTGCGATTCAAGGATTTCAAAAGCTCATCATTGCAGGACTGTACACCCAATGATATTCTGTTTATTCCGTATTGTTTGTATAAAAGGATCTTATCTGAATCAAGTGATTCAGGATTTGCTTCAATGGTATATTCCTTTACTTCTGATGCATAAGGATATATCAGACTTAACAGTTTTTCGCTTTGTTCAAGACTTAGACAGGAAGGAGTTCCGCCGCCGATATAGATCGTTTCATACTGTTCATGACAGCTGTCACTTATCTCTTTTTCCAGACGTTCTAGCCACTTATCAGCCAGACTTTCATCATAGATCCGACGGGCAAAGTCACAATAGTAACAGATAGCCTTGCAGAAAGGCACATGGATGTAAAGGTGCTTAATTCTTGTCGTCATCCAAAGCCAGCACAGCCATGAAAGCTTCCTGCGGTATTTCCACACTGCCGACTGCCTTCATGCGCTTCTTGCCCTCTTTCTGTTTCTCTAAGAGCTTTTTCTTACGTGAGATATCACCGCCATAGCACTTGGCTAAAACATCTTTGCGCAAAGACTTGATGTTGGTTCTGGCTAACACCTTATTGCCGATGGCCGCCTGAATCGGAATTTCAAACTGCTGCTTAGGCAGGATCTCTTTCAGCTTGACAGTGATCGCCTGTCCGCGGCTATAGGCAAAATCACGATGAACAATGATGCTTAAGGCATCAATGACTTCACCATTGATCAGAATATCCATTTTGACGAGATTGGATTTGCGATAGCCGATAATTTCATAATCCAAAGAAGCATATCCTCGGGAAACAGACTTCAGTTTATCAAAATACTCAAAAATGATTTCCGAAAGCGGCATCTCATAGACTAGCTGATTGCGGTTGGAATCAATATAGATCATATCCTTATAAATACCGCGTTTATCCTGCGACAGCTGCATGATCGGACCGATATATTCATTTGGAACCATGATCGAAGCCCGGACATAAGGTTCTTCTATAAATTCAATGATATTTGAATCAGGCATCAGAGATGGATTATCGATATATTTGACTGTACCATCGGTCAGTGTGACTTTATAAATAACAGAAGGTGCAGTCGCAATCAGATTCAGGTTGTATTCTCTTTCCAGTCTTTCCTGAACAACTTCCATATGCAGCAGACCTAAAAAACCTAAACGGAAGCCAAAACCCAATGCTTTGGATGATTCAGCTTCAAAAGTCAGACTTGAATCATTGAGCTGAAGTTTCTCTAAGGCATCTCTTAAGTCATTGTATTTGTTGTTGTCAGTCGGATACATACCGCAGTAGACCATCGGATTCATCTTGCGATAACCCGGCAAGGCTTCGGCGCAAGGATTGTCTTTTAAGGTGATCGTATCACCGATATGGATATCCTGAATGGACTTTATCGAAGCACAGATATAGCCTACTTCTCCTGCCACCAGTGATTCTTTCTTCATCTCATTAGGTGTCTTGACACCGACTTCAGTAACTTCATATTCAGTATCTGCCTGCATGAAACGGATGTGATCGCCGATTTTGACCTGTCCATCTTTAAGACAGACAAAAACCACAACTCCGCGATAGGAATCATAATAGGAATCAAAGACTAAAGCCTTCAAAGGCTTATTGATATCCCCGGATGGTGAAGGCAGATATCTGACAATGCCTTCGAGTACATCTTCAACGTTGAGACCGGTCTTGGCGGAAATACATGGTGCATAAGAACAGTCAAGGCCAATGACATCCTCGATCTCTTTCTTGGTCCGCTCGATATCGGCGCTTGGCAGATCTATTTTGTTGATGACCGGCAGGATCTCGAGATCATTATCCAAGGCAAGATAGGTATTGGCCAGAGTCTGGGCTTCGATGCCCTGCGAAGCATCAACGACCAGAATCGCGCCATCGCAGGCCGCCAGAGAACGGGATACTTCATAGGAAAAGTCGACATGTCCCGGCGTGTCGATCAGATGAAAAATATAATCCTGGCCATCTTTGGCATGATACTTGAGCTGAACGACATTAAGCTTGATCGTGATGCCTCTTTCTCTTTCCAGTTCAAGAGAATCGAGAATCTGATCCTGCATCTCCCTTTTGGAAACTGTTTCCGTCAGTTCAAGAATGCGATCGGCCAAAGTGGATTTGCCATGATCGATATGAGCAATGATAGAAAAATTTCTGATTCTTTCCTTATCCAAGTTTTTCACCGATCAGGTTCCTTCCCACCCCGTTATAAAATGATTTTGCGTCCATAGAATTCTTGCCTTCCGGTTTGATCATATAAACCATGATAAAACCATTCAAGGCATCTAAACGCAGATAATCCTTCTCCAAGCCTTTAAAAACTGAGGCATCCGCATCATCTGCATATTCGAAAAAGACCTTTTCCAGTTTGTATTTCCTGTCCTTGATCATTACGTAAGCGCCAGGATTATCTAAAAGACCGCGGATATGATTATAGACATTCAAGACATCATCATTAAAAGCGATGTGTTCAAGTTCCTTTTCAAGATTATAGGCATAGCTTGCCTTATCATTATCCTGTTTAACAGGATTGACTTTGCCTGCAAACAGCTCAGGCAGAAATTCTCTTAACATCGACAGTGCCAAAACGCTGAGTTTATTAAACATGTCAGATGCGGTATCGTGAATATCGATATCGATGGCTTTCTGATAAAGGACATCCCCTTCGTCCATCTTCTCATTCATATACATGATAGTGATGCCAGTCTGCTTATCACCATTAATGATCGCTCTTTGAATAGGTGCACCGCCTCTGTATAAAGGAAGCAGAGAACCATGCGTATTGATACACTTGTATTTTGGATATTCCAGCAGTTCTTTGGGAATTATCTGGCCATAGGCAGAAGTGATGATCAGATCCGGTTCATAAGCAAGGATCTCTTCATATTCGTATCTGACTTTGCGCGGTGTTAGGACCGGAATGCCTAATTCCAAAGCCTTCATTTTGACTTGTGAAGGTTTCAGAACTTTCTTGCGGCCAAATTCCTTATCCGGCTGCGAAACGACAGCAACAATGTTATATCCATCCGCAAAAAGACCTGCAAGAATATCAGCAGCAAACTGCGGTGTACCCATAAAAACAATGCGCTGTTTATTAGTATTCATAACACTAATATTATCAAGTATTTATTGCATTTTCCAGTTGATTTGCCTATAATTAAATAGCGAAAAAAGGTAAGGAGGAACTATGGCAAATATCAAGTCCCAAAAGAAGAGAGCATTAACCAATGCCAAGGCAAATTTAAAAAACAGTGCCGAGAAATCTCAGTTAAAGACAGCCATGAAGAAAGTTCGTGCTGCTATAGCTGCTGGTGACAAAGAAGCTGCCCTTAAAGCATTCAACCACGCTAATTCTCTTCTGGATAAAGCTGCAACAAGCCGTTTAAAACATAAAAACTATGTTTCCAGACAGAAAGCTCGTTTAGCTAAAGAAGTTGCAACATTAGGTTAATAAAATATCAGCACCGCAAGGTGCTTTTATTATTGCCAAAAGAAAAGGGATTGATCACTCAACCCCTTCTTAGCTCTTATATTCTAGTCGAATCTTTCACGATTCTTGTTGTAGGAAGTATGCAGCAGTTCATGTGCCAGGTGTGAATTAGGTTCTCCCAAGAACTTTTCATAGAGTTCCTGAACCTGCTTGTTGTTGTGAGACTGACGGATAACCTGTCTCTCATCTTCAGAGTAAAGAGCTTTAGCTCTTTTTTCTTTGTATGTATCAAGGATATCGTCGTCCTCATCAGGCAAGAAGCATGGTTTGACATATGACTGGCCACCGCCGTTGATGCAGCCGCCTGGACAGCCCATGATCTCAATGAACTGATACTTGGACTTGCCTTCCCTGATCTCATCAAGCAGAACTTTAGCCGATTTCATGCCGGAAGCAATTGCGACATTGACAACAGTACCGTTGATGTCAAGAGAAGCTTCTCTGATACCGGCATCATGGCCTCTGACTTCTGCAAATTCGATCTTGCCATATTCCTTGCCGGTCAGTTTGTAGTAAACAGTTCTGAGTGCTGCTTCCATAACGCCGCCGGTAACACCAAAGATAACGCCGGCACCAGTGTATTCACCCATGATATCCTGATCCCACTGCTCTTCAGGAAGCCTGTTGAAGTTAATGCCTGAACGTTTGATAAGTCTGCCTAATTCTCTTGTAGTTAAAACGGCATCGACATCTCTGATGCCATCAACTTCCATTTCCGGACGTTCTTTTTCAAACTTCTTGGCTGTACATGGCATGATCGATACAACAAAGACATCCTTTGGATCATAGCCTTTCTGTTTAGACCAGTAGGATTTGATGATCGCACCCTGCATCTGATGCGGAGACTTGCAGGATGAAAGATGATCGAGCAGATCGCCATAGTAGTATTCAGCATAGTTTACCCAGCCTGGCGAACAGGAAGTGATCATCGGCAATGTGCCGCCTTCACTTAAGCGATGCAATAGTTCTGTGCCTTCTTCCATGATCGTGAGGTCAGCACCGAAGTTGACGTCATAGCATCTTTCAAAGCCCAGTCTTCTTAAAGCAGCGATCATCTTGCCGGTAACCGGCGTACCGATCTTCATGCCGAATTCTTCACCTAAAGAAGCTCTGACTGCAGGGGCAACCTGGACAACGACATGTTTGCCGGCTCTGAAAGCTTCATCGACCTTATCGATCTCAGATACTTCCATCAAGGCACCAGTCGGACATACAGTTGTACACTGGCCACAGAGGATACATGGAGAATCCTTGAATGATCTGTTTTCAGCCGGGGCAACAATCGTATTGAAACCACGTCTTTCAAAGCCTAAAACTGAAAGACCATGAGCGCTTGCACATCTGGCGATACATCTGCCGCACAGAATACATTTTGAAGTATCGCGTTTGATCGAAGGTGTCAGCATATCAACTGTAGTCGCTGTCTTTTCACCGACATACATGTTTTCTCTGGCACCGGTAATCGTCGCTACATGCAAGAGTTCACATTTGCCGTTCTTGTCACATTCCTGACAGTTGCGATTATGGTTTGAAAGCAGCAGTTCAACTGAAGTTCTTCTGGCTGCAGTTGCCTTTGGTGAAGAAATCGTAACATTCATGCCTTCGGAGACCGGATATACACATGAGGCAACAAGTCTGTTTGGACCTTTGCCTTCCTGTGCTTCAACCAGACACACACGGCAAGAAGCCAGAGAACATTCGCCATGGTTATATGCACAAAGCGAAGGGATATCGTAGCCGCACTTTCTGGCAGCTTCCAGAATTGTCAGACCTTTTTCGACCTGATATGGCTGACCTTCAATATTTATATTGATTAATTCCATCTTTCTTTACTCCTATTGTTTAGAGATTGCGCCAAACTTGCAGGTCGCAATACATGCACCACACTTAACACATTTATCAGTATCAATATACATAGCCGGCAATTTCTTACCCGGAGCGATGTATTGAGGAGTAATCTGATGAATCGCATCAGCTGGACAGCCTTTAGCACACATCTGACAGCCGAAACACTTGTCTTTATCAATGACATAGACCATCAGTTTCTTGCATACGTGAGCCGGACACTTCTTGTCATCGATATGTGCGATATATTCATCCATGAAGGATGCCATTGTTGAAAGGATCGGGTTTGGAGCAGTCTGACCAAGTCCGCAAAGCGAATTGGTCTTGACATTGCTGGCAAGCTCTTGCAGAGCGTTAAGATCATCTCTGGTGCCCTTGCCTTCAGTGATTCTGGTTAAAATCTCCAGCATTCTCTTGGTACCGATACGGCATGGTGAACACTTGCCGCATGATTCATCACAGATAAATTCCATATAGAATTTAGCGACATCAACCATACAGTTATCTTCATCCATGACGATCGCACCGCCGGAGCCCATCATTGAGCCAGCTGCGATCAGGTTATCATAATCGATTGGCGTATCCAGGTTAGCTTCCGTCAGACAGCCGCCTGAAGGACCGCCGGTCTGAATGGCTTTGAACTTCTTGCCATTAGGAATACCGCCGCCGACATCGTAAATCAGTTCTTTTAATGTCGTACCCATCGGAACTTCAACGAGACCGACATTGTTGATCTTGCCGCCTAAAGCGAAAACTTTAGTACCCTTTGATTTTTCAGTACCGATCGCTGCGAACTTCTCAGCGCCTTCTCTTAAGATATATGGAACTGTAGCAAGTGTTTCAACGTTGTTGACACAGGTTGGACAGCCCCAGAGACCTTTGACTGCCGGGAATGGCGGTCTTGGTCTAGGCATACCACGCTTGCCTTCAATAGAATTCAGTAAAGCTGTCTCTTCGCCGCAGACGAATGCACCAGCACCTAAACGGATATGAACACGGAATGAGAAATCAGTACCCAGGATATTATCACCAAGCAAGCCGACTTCTTCCATGGCTTTGATAGCTAAACGCAATCTGTTGACCGCAATCGGATATTCAGCACGGACATAGAAGTAGCCGTTCTGGGCACCGATCGCATAGCCGCCGATCATCATGCCTTCGATAACCGCAAATGGATTGCCTTCAAGGATCGATCTGTCCATGAAAGCACCCGGGTCACCTTCATCACCATTGCAGACGAGATACTTAGGACCTTCAACATCAGGGACAAAAGACCACTTTCTGCCAGTCGGGAAGCCGGCACCGCCACGGCCGCGCAGACCGGAATTGAGTACTTCTTCAATAACAGCCTTGCGATCCATCTTCAAAGCTTTAGCCAGACCGACAAAAGCATCAAAGCCTAAAGCTTCTTCAATATTTTCCGGATCGATCACACCACAGCCGTGTAAAGCGATACGCAGCTGTTTTTTATAGAATTCGATGTCATCCTGTTTGGTGACCTTTTCTTTGGTCTGTGGATCGACATAGAGGAGCCTTTCAACGATCTCATTATTGCGAAGATCTTTTTCCACGATCTCTTCAACATCTTCCATCTTGACCATGCGGTAAAGAGTATCTTCCGGATAGATCTTTACGAAAGGACCCTGTGAACAGAAACCGAAACAGCCGACCTGATTGACAGTAACTTTGTCCTCTAAGCCTTCTGCTTTGATCACTTCAACAAACTTCTCTCTGATCTCAGCAGAATGAGAAGAAAGACAGCCGGTACCGCCGCATAAAACGACATGACGTTTGTTGTCCTTGCCGGCAAACTTGTCATCCATGCATTTGGTACAGAGTGACTGTTTATTTTCCAGCTGTTCAAAAGAACGGATCATTTCAGACATTAGGCAACACCTCCATCTCTGTATTTGCTGATTAATGGAGCAACCTGGTCAACTGACATCTTCGGATAAACGGTACCATTGATCTGTACAGCTGGAGCTATACCGCAGGCACCGATGCATCTCAAGGCATCCAAAGTGAATAAGCCATCTTCTGAAGTTTCGCCAGCTTTAATGCCGAGAAGCTCAGAGAACTTGTCAATGACCTGCTGAGCACCCTTGACATAACATGCCGTGCCTAAACAGCAGCCTACTACATACTTTCCTTTAGGTTTTAAAGAGAAGAATGAGTAAAAAGTAACAACACCGTAGATCTCGGCAACAGAAATGCCGGTCTTCTCTGATACCAGTTCCTGAACTTCCAAAGGAATATAACCATATTCTTTCTGGATGTCTGAAAGGATCATCATCAGCGGCGTCTCTTCGTCTTTGTAACGATCGCAGATTTCAGTAATCTGTTTAACTGCCGCATCCTGTAAACGAGCCATAATTTGAATCCTCCTATAGCACGATTTTCACAATCTGCATAATAAAAACATGATGTTTTCTCTACAGCAATTATAGCATGCGCTGATATCGGTTAGTAAAGGTTAACTGGCTGATCAAAACGGCATAAAAATATAAAAACAGACTAAAAATGGAATTGTTTTGTTATATACTAATGAAGTATGAAAAAAACAGGCTTTGATAACGAAAAATACATCAAACTGCAATCCCAGAACATCCGGAAAAGAGTTTCTAAATTCAACAAGCTTTATCTTGAATTCGGCGGAAAGCTCTTTGATGACAACCACGCTTCCCGTGTCCTGCCGGGCTTTGAACCAGACTCCAAGATCAAGATGCTGCTCAAGCTCAAAGACAAAGTCGAAATGGTACTGGTTATCAATGCGAATGATATCGAGAAAAACAAGATGCGTTCAGATCTGGGCATAACCTACTCCCAGGATCTTTTAAGACTCATCGATTCCTTCATTGCTGTTGAACTCAATATAGGCGGTGTTGTCATCACCCATTTCAGCAAACAGGCCGAAGCGATCAGATTAAGAAAGAATCTGGAAAAATCCAATATCAAAGTTGCCTATCACTATGCGATCGAAAACTATCCGAACAATATCGAGCTGATCCTTTCCGATGTCGGTTTTGGCCGCAATGAATACCTGCAGACAACCAAAGAGATCATCGTTGTTACCGCACCGGGACCTGGTTCCGGCAAGATGGCAACCTGTTTATCACAGATGTATCACGACAATAAACACGGTCTGAAATCTGGTTATGCCAAATTTGAGACCTTCCCGATCTGGAATCTGCCGCTCAATCATCCGGTCAACCTGGCCTATGAAGCAGCGACTGTCGATCTTTCTGATGTCAACATGATCGACCCTTTCCATCTGGAAGCCTATAATTCGATTGCCATCAACTACAACCGCGATGTCGAAGTCTTCCCTGTTCTCAATGACCTGCTGATAAAGATCATGGGCAAACAGATCTATAAATCCCCGACTGATATGGGTGTAAACATGGTCGGCAACTGCATCTGTGATGATGAAGTCTGCCAGGAAGCCGCAAAAGCGGAAATCATCAGAAGATATTATGATACCGAGATCGCCGTCAGAAGAGATATTCTTCCTGAAGAAGTACTCTTTAAACTTGATACGATCATGAATAAGGTCTCTGTCACCAAGGAAGATCGTCTGGTGGCAGTCAAAGCCAATGAACTGGCCAGAAAGACCAAGCAGCCGGCTGTCGCCATTGAATATAATGGTCAGATCATTACCGGCAAGACTTCCAAACTGATGGGTGCAGCCTCAGCAGCCCTATTAAATGCTGCCAAGATCGCCGGTGAAATTCCGGATATCCATCTGTTATCCGAAAAAGTCCTGCAGCCAATCCAGGAATTAAAGACAAAATATCTGAAAGGCCATAACCCAAGGCTTCATACCGATGAGGTCCTGATTGCCTTGGCCGTTGATTCGATCACTTCGGATATCTGCGATAAAGCTCTCAAGGCATTAGAAAAACTCGAAGGCTGTGATGTACATTCTTCCGTCATCCTTTCCGAAGTAGATGTAAATGTCTTTAAGAAATTAGGCATGCATCTGACGATGGATCCTATTTATCAGACGAAAAAGCTATATCACGCCAAATAAGTACAGATCTTCTTAAACGGGCAGTCTGTACAGTCAGGCTTCTTAGCTTTACATTTATATCGTCCAAAGAAAATAAACTGATGATGCAGTTTCCCCCATTTATCTTCCGGGAAAAACTTCATCAGTTTTTTTTCGATTTCCCCTACCTCATCTTCTTCTTCAGCGATCCCCAGTCGCTTAGATACTCTGCTGACATGGGTATCGACCGCAAAAGCCGGAACATCAAAACAATTGCTTAAAATGACATTGGCGCTTTTTCTGCCTACACCAGGCAGACTTTCCAGTTTCTCTCTTTCTTCAGGAACTTCCCCAGCGAAATCTTCAGCAAGATTTTTCGCAATGCCAATGATATTAATTGCTTTATTATGATAAAGACCGATCGGTTTAATGATCTTTTCGACATCGGCCAATCTGGCTTTGGCCAGTCTGAAAGCATCCGGATACTTATTGAACAGTTCCGGGGTAACTGAATTCACGCGCTCATCGGTAGTCTGGGCTGATAAAACAACGGCAATCAGCAATTCAAAATGACTGCGATGGTTCAGCTCACAATGGGCATCAGGATACAGTTTATCAAGACCATTTATTATCAGATCAGCTTTTTTCATTACGCAGAATTCCTTCGATATAAGCCATCTTGAGTTTGCGTTTGGCTTCCGCAATTCTTAAAGCTTCAATAAATGACTTCTGTGAGTATTCATCGATCAGTTCATTCATCTTCTGCAGTTCGCTTGGCGATAAAGGCTTACCAAAGACATCCGCGACCATATCATAGAGATCTTTATTTTCGGCGATCTCATAACGTTCCGGATCAAACTCAAAGATCGAATCAACATCAAAAACCAGACCTTTGGAATTAGTCGAAAGTTTGAGATAATGCTTGGAAACAAGCGAAGCAATTATCTTGTCGATCTGCTTAGGATCACGATTCAGCTTGCTGCTGAGATATTCATAGGTAACCGCCTTGCGGTTGACCCGGCACAATTCGATCAGCAGGATCAGGATAGTTTCATCAGAACTCAGTGAGAGTTTATCAAAATTCTCCAAGATCCAGTTCTTGCGATCAAAATATGATTCTTTATACCACTTTTTCATTTAATACCTCTTGAGGATCTTTAAACACAGATCAGCGACGGCATCGCATTGCTTATAGACATTGAAATAATAGTCTTTATAACCGCCGTTAACCAGTGATTCATCAGAAATCGATCTGATGATGGAACATTTTACATCATACGCATAACAGGTATTGGCGATCGCACAGCCTTCCATTTCACCGCACAGGGCTTCCGGATAATATTTTTTGAGCTCCTTCAGCTGCGATTTTTTATAGATGAACTCGTTTGCGGAGACGATCGGTCCGACTTTGATCGATGCCTTGCTTTTGAGCTTTCCGGCAATCTTTGCTATTCTGTCATCGCAGGGATAAGAAGTATAGACAGAATCAAGGCCTCGCTCCCAGTCAAAGACATCATAGCGCCAGTCAGCTACCCGATCAGCAACAATAATATCCCCGACATGAACATCTTCGTTCAATGAACCGGCACAGCCGACATTGATCACGAGTTCCGGTTTGAACTTCTGAATCGCCAGCTGTGTTCCTAAAGCGGCATAAGTCATGCCGACACCGCTTTGACAGATCACAACGTCCTGATCAGCAATTTTAGCAGCGTGGTAATCTATCTTAAGAATGCTGTCCTGATATTTCAGTCTTTTGCCTTTTATGATCTTTGTCTCACCGGCTATCTTCAGAAAAGCCTCGATCTCTTTTTCCATTGCACAGATTATGACAATCATTTTTTATACCCCACAATCAATATCTTTTCATCTTCCACAAAATCTTCAAAGACTTCAACCGTAAAATACTTTTCCATCTTATCTGTAACATTTTTAATCGCAAAGACGTTCTGGGCATGATTTTCCTGAATCATGCCATCCTTTGTATAGAAAGTAAAGTGTTCGTTGATCGTCCTTTCAAACTCATCAGACTGAATCGTCCACTGATAAGGCGTATCGGATACATATCCTTCTTCAATATACTGCTCCTTGAATTCTTCCAGCCGCTTTTCATGATGCATATCAAAGATCAGACGGCCGTTATCATTGAGATGTTCATAGGCACAGCTGAAGAATGAGTCAAGTTCTTCTTCATAGAGATAATTGATCGAATCACAGATGCATAGTATCAGATCAAACTTCCTGTTGAGATGATAATCCGTCATATTAAGCAGCTGATATTCACCATCAAAGTTGCTTCGGGAAACTTCTTTCATTTCAGGTGAAATATCACTGGCCAAAACATCATAGCCTTTTGATTTCAGGATACCTGCCATCACACCTGATCCTGAGGCGAGTTCCAGAACGCTGGTAAATTTCTTTTCTTCAATGTGCTCAAGCCACAGTGATAAAGCTTCTTCATCCTGAAGAAGCTCATCATAATATCGGGCAAGAATTGAATAATTGCTTACATTTGTACTATCGGTAAATCTTTCCATAATCCCTCAAGATTATATAACTGTCTTTCCCCGTCATAGAAAACATGGCAGACCACATCGCCAAGATCGACAAGCAGCCATCTGGTCTCTTTCTCTGCATAGATTCTCTTGACTTCAAAACCAGCTTCTAAAGCCTTATCTTCAACATTATCGACGATCGATTTAGCCATCCGATAGTTTCTGGCGGTGCCAATAATAAAATAATCGACATAAGGCGACTGCGCTCTGAAATCAAGTACGATCAGATCTTCAGCCAGTTTCTCATCCATGGCCTTATAGGCTGTTTCCAACAAACTTCTCATTCTTTCCTTCAATATATTTCTTTACATCCCTTTCAAGCTTCTCAAAAGCTTTATACAGATCGACATAAGCGATCTTAAGTATATCATCATCTATCTTTCTTAATGGTTCTCTTTTATCCGCAATATACAGTATTAATGACAGTTTATCTCTTGAACGGCAGATCGTATGATTATAGATCGCATTAAGAATATCGGAATCGTGAAAGTTGCACTTTTCTCTCAGATAGTATTTTGCTACCCAGGCATGATAGACACCATAAACGCCATTCAGCTTATCCGGATCATAGAATCTGAGGTATTCTTCCAGCACACCGCTGCTGTCACTGTCCGGAAATTTGCATACATCATGCAAAAGCCCGGCCATATAAGCCTTATTGACATCGACATTATGTTTTTCAGCCAGTTTTTTACAGACTTCAGCTACACTTAAGGAATGTTCATAGCGATGCGGTGTGACATTTTTTCTGACCAGCTGCTTTAAAAGATCGGGATCATTGAGGATCCTTTTGCGATCCTTTGAATCAAGATCCATAAAATTATCAAAAGTAACTTCTTCTATATTCATGGCAGGATGATCTTGTTTTCTTTTGAACGCTTAAACAGCACAAGTGTCTTGCCGATTCTCTGCACCAGTTCAGCACCGGTATTGGCACAAAGTTCCACTGCAATCTCATTCATATCGTTCTCACAGGTCTTTAATACTGAAACCTTGACCAGTTCTCTGGCCAATAAGGCTTCCTTTAATGATTTATACAGATTATCATTAAGTCCATCCTTGCCGATCTGAAAGATAGCCTTTTCATTGACAGCCAGACTTCGCAGATATCTTTTCTGTTTTCCACTTAACATCAGATTTCAACCTCACTTGTATACAGACGCACATTAGCTAAAGAATGAATATAAACCAGGCATTCTCCGCTGATCTTGAACATGCCCAAGCCCTTTAAGACAAAGAGTTTAGAATCAGTGATCCCATAATCAGCGATCGCCAGCGGTTTAACTCTCAAGATAAACTCACAGTAATGTTTCTGATAATAGTCATCGCCATTCTCATAGCTCGTGCGATGGATCTTATTGTCATTGCTGATATAGAAGCTGACCGATGCCTTGCCCTTAGGAATGATATCCACTCTCAACATGCCATCATAGAAATAAGACTGCGGTTCTTTAAGCTGGAAGATCTGCGGTCTGATCGTCTTGGCAATCTTGGAGAGTTTGTACTTCTCCATATTGAGATAAGTCGAATAATTGTTGACATCAACAAGACCCGGAGTATCAATGAAGTGATAATTCCTATACATGATATCGATCTCTTCGAGTGTCGTACCCGGATACATCGAAGTCGTTAAGGCCTTGTTGGCGATCAGCTTGTTGATCAGAGATGATTTACCCGCATTGGCTCGGCCGGCAAAAACCACCGAATTGACTTTCAGATCATCCAGAAGAGCAAAGAACTGTTCATTGAAACGATTCTCATATTTGTTTGTCAGCATGGCTGCGACAATGTTCTTATATTTGCGATTCAGATCAAAAAGCATTCTGGAGAAAATCTGATCGACTTTGTGTTCGGAAATATTATCCGGCAGCAGATCGGTCTTGTTTATCAGCAATAGTACCTTGTAATCTTTGAAAAAAGACAGGAGATCATCACTTTTAAGGACAAAGGCATCAATAATGTCGATGATCAGTACAAAAAGCGAACTGCTGTAGCGGTTATAGATCTTCAGTATTTTCTCATTCGAGACATAATTGGTCTTGAAATGAGAGATATCTCCATAATGAGATAACCGGAAACAGCGTTGACAATAATCCTGTTCAAGATCGACGACATAGCCCAGTGATTCCTTATCACTGCTTTGCATCGGGATTCCGCAGCCCTTACACTTCTTCATGCAATATCTTTCTCCATACAATATTCTCAATACGACGGTTAATTGCCGTCATTGTTGTATCTTTTTCCTGCAAACGTTTCGTATATATGCCATAACAGCCGCACAGGTTTGCCCCCAGGATATCAGTCATCAGCTGATCACCGAGTACAACTGTTTTCGATGGTTTCGAGTGCGCCTTGGCCATGGCTCGAAGATAGCCAAAAGGCAATGGCTTTAAAGCCAAAGAAACGAAATCGACATCGATATCTCTGATAAACATCTTGACTCTTCTGCGATTATTGTTGGAAAGAATGATCACTTTAAAACCGGCCTTTTTAAGATCATTTAAAAACTTCTCCGCTTTTTCATCGCAGGTTCCGGTGTTGGGGATCGCAATCGTGTTATCCACATCGATCAGGATCGTGTCAAAACCGTTCTTTCTTAAATTATCTATATCAAGATCTGTATATGTTTGCAATATTTCTTTTGGTCTGAAAACTGACATTACTCAAACAGGGAAGTCTGTTCATCCCCTTCACTACTATTATTATAATATCCTTCCGGAATATCGATGATCTGAACATCAGGAATATCACTCATATCTTTCTGCAGCAGGAAGTATTCTCCTCTGATATCGGCAGGACTGGAGAAAGACTGTTCAAGCTCCATAAACGGAATTTCCGAAGCGCTGAGTTCTTTAAGTCCGCCGTTGTCACACAGACACAAGGTACTGTAACCTGATACATTCAAAGCATAATTGACCGCATGCGGATTAGATTTTATCTGTCTGAAAATGCGGTATCCTTTGGTGTTGCGGGAAGTTATATCAAGATTATTGATGTGAATCCGCTTAAAGCCGCCCTTATTTGTGGCAATGAGCAGTTCTTCACCGCTATGATGATCAGCGACAACAGCTGCCAATTCATCATTTTTGACATTCATGCCCATGACACCCTGTGCCTTTGGCGCCAGATCTGCCAGGACATCAGAAGAATAGTGGTTGCAATAGCCGTCTTTGCTGATCAGGATCAGATCATCGCCATCATAGGACAGCGTGACTGCCACCATCTCATCATTGGCTTTTAATTTCATACAGGTCAAGGCTTTGGAAGAGCGATCGACATCCATGCGCGGGATCGAGGTCTTTTTGATCATACCCTCTTTAGTTGCCGTGATCACAAAGGCAAAGGTATCAAAATTCTTGACCAGGATCGCTCCGACAACTTTCTCCATGCCTTCCATTTTGACATAGTGAGAGACATGCTTGCCCATGTCCTTGAACTTGCATTCTTCGATCTTATAGACCGGCAGATATGCGTAATTGCCTCGGCTGGTAAAGATTAATAATGTATCTAATGTCTCACAGTATTTGACACCGATCAAAGCATCCGATTCCTTGACGGATGGCAATTGATTCGCATTGGCGTTGAAAGCACGTTCCGAGAAACGCTTGAGATAGCCATCCTTGGATAACGATATATAACAAGGTTCATTCGGAATCATTGCCAGTTTATCAACGACGACTTCTGAAACCTCATCTTCAATGGCTGTCTTTCTTTCACAGACCGCCATTTCATTTACTTCTTTTAACTCATTGACCAGTACCGCATCCAGAACTTCCTTTGATTTGAGAATCGAATTAAGTTCGCTGATCTCTCTGATCAGAGTCTTGTTTTCCTGTTTTAGCACCGTTATATCGGTTGAAGATAAACGATAAAGGCGCAGAGAAACGATCGCTTCGGCCTGTTCTTCCGTGAATAAGAATGCCTCCTTGAGTTTTTCTTTGGCATCCTTCTTATCTTTTGATTTTCTGATCAGGGCTATGACATCATCAAGGATCGAGATCGCTTTGATCAGACCTTCAATGATATGCAGTCTGGCCTTCTTTTTCTCCAGCAGATAACGTGAACGGTTAGTCACAACATCACGACGATGTTCGATAAAAGCGTCCAAGGCATCGATCAGGGACATCAGGACCGGTTTATGATTGACGATAGCGACATTGTTGTAGGAATAGTTGATCTGCAGATCGGTATTCTTGTAAAGATAATTCAGAATCAGTTCACAATTGGCATCTTTCTTGCATTCGATAACGATTCTCAAGCCATTTCTTCCGGATTCATCACGTACATCAACGATACCGTCTATCTCCTTGGAAAGATAGATATCCGAAATCTTCTTGACCAGCTGTGACTTGATGACTTCATAAGGGATCTCGCTGACAATGATCGCTGAACCCGTCTTGGATTCTGTGATCTCGCACTTGCTGCGGACAACGACTTTGCCCTTGCCGGTCGCAAAGATATCTCTGATCTGCTGCTTGCCCTGTACGATACCACCGGTTGGAAAATCAGGTCCCTTGATGAATTCCATAAGTTCATCAAGCGAACATTCCGGATGTATCAGACGATAGATCGTCGCTTCCACGACTTCATTGAGATTGTGAGGAGCGATATTGGTCGCATAGCCGGAAGCAATACCTGTTGAACCATTAACTAAAAGGACAGGATATCTAGCCGGCAGGACAGTCGGTTCCAGATGAGTATCATCATAGTTGTTGGTCATGGCAACCGATTCATAATCGATGTCATCCAGCAACAGATTGGCATTTTTGGCTAAACGGGCTTCCGTATAACGCATCGCAGCCGGCGGATCATCATCGATCGAACCGTTGTTGCCATGCATATCAATCAAAGGCACATTGATCTTCCAGTCCTGAGACATTCTGACCATAGCTTCATAGATCGAAGAGTCACCATGCGGATGGAAAGTACCCATAACGCTTCCTACGGTCTTAGCAGACTTGCGGTGCGGTTTATCAAAGGTATTGCCATCAATATACATGGAATAGAGAATACGTCTTTGAACCGGTTTTAAGCCATCTCTGGCATCAGGCAGAGCACGTTCCTGAATTATATATTTTGAATAACTGCCAAAACGATCAGACATGATATTGTCCAATGTTTCATTCAGATATTTCTCATTTATTTCTTCTTTTTTTCTTCTAGCCATTTCTTGTAACTCTGTAATCTTCTTCTAAAGTGAAATCGATATTGTCATCGATCCATTTTCTTCTGACTTCCGCATTATTGCCCATCAAAACAGAAATTCTTCTTTCACAGATCGCCGCATCTTCAATCGAAACCTGGATAAGTGTCCTTCTGGCAGGATCCATTGTCGTATCCCAAAGCTGATCCGCATCCATTTCACCAAGACCTTTATAGCGCTGGATGTCCATCTTCTCGCCCATTTCCTTTTTTAATTCATTCAGTTCATCATCGGAATAAAGATAGACTCTTTCTTTATTTCTCATGACACCATAGAGAGGCGGCATGGCAATATAAACGTGACCTGTTTCGATCAGTTCTCTCATAAAACGGTAGAAGAAAGTCAGTAAAAGAACCTGGATATGGGCACCATCAGTATCCGCATCGGTCATGATGACTACTTTATCATAATGAATATCTTCGATATTGAAATGCGGTCCGACACCCGCTCCAATACAGTGAATGATCGTATTGAGTTCTTCGTTTTTTTCGATCTCACTGACTGAAGCTCTTTCAGTATTCAGAACCTTGCCTCTTAAAGGCAGGATCGCCTGGAAGGAAGAATCACGGCACTTCTTGGCTGAGCCGCCGGCAGAATCACCCTCAACTAAAAACAGTTCGAGTTTGGAAGAATCACGGGACTGAGCCGGAGCTAATTTGCCAGACAGGATCTCCTTAGCCTTGGAAGAAGACTTCTTACCCGAACGGGCTTCGTCTTTGGCTTTACGGGCTGCTTCTCTGGCTAAGGCTGCCCGCTGGATCTTCTTGATCAGCTGGATAGCGATCTCTTTATTCTCATGAAGGAAATAGCTGAGCTGTTCTGAAACAACGGCATCGACCGCCGTTTTAGCCTGAGGCGTACCAAGCTTGCCCTTGGTCTGGCCTTCAAACTGCAGCAGTGATTCCGGAACAGCAATTGAAATGATCGAAGTCAATCCTTCTCTGACATCGGAACCATCAAAATTCTTGTCTTTTTCCTTTAATAAGCCTACTTCACGGGCATATTCGTTGATGACTTTGGTAAAAGCACTTTTATAGCCTACCTCATGACTGCCGCCATCAGCAGTTCTGACCAGATTAACATAGGAAAAAGTGTTCTCCTGATAACCTGTCGTATACTGAAAAGCGATATCGACATTGATACCCTCTTTTTCACTGGAAAAACAGACTGTATCATGCAAGACATCCTTATCTTCATGCAGATAATCCATGAAAGCCCGCAAGCCGTCATTATAGAGGAACTCTTGACATTCGTTAGTGCGATTATCCTTGACGACGAGTTTGACATTTTTTAAAAGAAAAGCTTCTTCCTGTGCTCTGTCTAAGATCGTCTGATAGTTGAATGTCGTCGTCTGGAAGATCTTCTTGTCCGGCATGAAAGTGACCTTGGAACCGGTACGGTTAGTCGTACCGATCACCTCTAGTTTGGATACCTTCTTGCCGCCTTTTTCAAAACGCATCAGATAGCGTTTCTTATCCCGGCATACTTCAACTTCCAGCCACTCGGAAAGCGCATTGACCACCGAAGCACCGACGCCATGCAAACCACCAGCCGTCTTATATCCGCCCTGATCTGTAAACTTGCCGCCGGCATGAAGAACGGTAAAAATAACCTGCAGGGTATTCTTGCCGGACTTATGCATTCCGACCGGCATGCCACGGCCATAATCTGTTACCGTGCATGAACCGTCTTTATTGATTTCTATGATTATTTCATCGCCATAACCGTTTATCGCCTCGTCGATCGCGTTGTCGACAATTTCCCAGACCAGATGGTGCAAACCTCTGGCATCGACCGAGCCGATATACATTCCGGGTCTTTTTCTTACTGCTTCTAGACCCTCAAGAATTTCTATACTGTTATCATCATATTTTACTGCCATACCCTGAAATTATAACATATTCAAACGACTGTGATATAATCATCATCAGTGAAAATATCCTCGTGATCTGCACTAAAAAAGGAGCTCAAAATGACACAAATCATCCTGTGGTGTATTATCGGTTATCTGATCGGATCAGTGCCCTGGGGACTGGTTATCGGCAAGGTATTCTATCATAAAGACATCCGTGAATACGGGTCAGGAAACCTCGGCGGAACTAATGCCGCAAGAGTCTTAGGCACCCCTGTTGGCATCCTGGTCATCCTCTTAGATGCTTTAAAAGCTTTCCTGGTCATGAGCCTGAATCATTATATTGCTCCGGGCATTGAACAATACTGCGGCTTGGCTGTCTGCATCGGGCATTGTTTCCCGATCTTCGCAAACTTCAAAGGCGGCAAAGCGGTTGCCTGTTCATATGGCTATCTGTTTGGCCTGGCCCTTTATGTTACACATGAATTTCTTTACACTTTCTTAGCACCGGTAAGCGTCTTCTTCATCGTCCTGATCATGTCGAGGATGGTCTCGCTTTCCTCGATGTGCGGCGTCACTTCGGCTGCAATAACGATCTTCTTTTCCGTTGATAAGACGATCGGCTTGCTCGTATTCGCC
>JAEEGL014610016.1_pt1 | contig 19992 bp, 20 predicted proteins | sample 9134231 | NCBI WGS metagenome assembly JAEEGL01 (sample SAMN16246548, study PRJNA631951) | gut metagenome | biome: gut microbiome; feature: rumen; material: fiber-attached | host: Bos | place: Iran: Karaj | collected 2018-10
CATTGAAGCTGCACGGGAAGAGGCGGAAAGGATACTGGAAGCAGCCAATGAAGAGGCTGAATCCATAAAGGCGGCCGCAAGAGACCGGGGATACGCCGAGGGTTATGAAAAGGGTAATTCGGAAGGAATAAGGATAGTATCGGAAAGGGAACGGGAGCTTAAGGAAAGAGAGGATCAGCTTCAGGAGGAATACGAAAAGAAGCTGGAGGAAATGGAGCCGCTGCTTGTGGATACCATTACCGATATATTTGAACATATCTTTCATGTTTCGCTATCGTCAAACAGGGAGATAATGCTTAATCTCCTGCATGATACCGTAAGAAACATTGAGGGAGGCAAGAACTTTATAATTCATGTGTCCAAAGCGGATTACGAGTATATAAACGATCGGAAGGATCAGCTTACCGAAGGACTGGGAAGTACGGATACGATAGAAGTTATTGAGGATCTTACACTCAGACAGTCGGAATGCTTTATAGAATCGGAGGGCGGCATTTATGACTGCGGTATCGGAACGGAGCTGGAACTTCTGAAGAAAGAGCTAATGCTTTTATCCTATCAAAAAAGTTGACATTTTGAGCTTTACGGAGGAAAAGCATGGTCGATTTGAATCTTTTAAAATATCAGAGACTTAGGGATAAGGTATTCTATAAAAGACTGGGCAAGGTGGTAAATGTTGTCGGTCTTACCATAGAATCACTGGGTCCAGACGCAAGTCTTAACGACCTGTGTAAGATAACTATCAGCGAGGATGACGATAAGTTCGTCCTTGCCGAGGTCGTCGGCTTTCGCGATAACAGAACACTTCTTATGCCCTGCGATACGACTGACGGTATAGGCTTTGGTTGTATCGTGGAGAATCTTGGCTATCCTCTCTCCGTTAGTGTTGGTGAGGAGATGCTTGGGCAGTGCCTCGACGGACTGGGCCGTCCTACCAACGGAACAACGGTAAAGACGGCGGTGCGTTATCCTGTAGAGGCTATGCCGCCGGATCCCATGGACAGAAAGATAATAGACACCCCGCTTCCTCTCGGCGTAAAGGCTGTAGACGGGATCATGACTATCGGAAAGGGACAGCGTATAGGCATATTCGCCGGTTCCGGAGTAGGTAAGAGTACACTCCTTGGAATGTTTGCGAGAAATACCAAGGCAGATATTAACGTGATAGCTCTGATAGGAGAGCGAGGCAGGGAGGTTCGCGAGTTCATAGAGAGGGATATGGGCGAGGAAGGCATGAAGCGTTCCATAGTTGTTGTATCAACTTCCGATAAACCTGCCCTTATGAGGAAAAAGGCAGCACTGACAGCAACGGCTATTGCGGAATACTTCAGGGATCAGGGCAAGGATGTTCTGCTTATGATGGATTCACTGACACGATTCTCGCAGGCACAACGTGAAATCGGCCTTGCAAGCGGAGAGCCTCCGGTAACGAGAGGTTATCCGCCGAGTGTTTACGCTGAAATGCCGAAGCTCCTTGAAAGAGCCGGTAATTCGGATAAGGGATCCATAACAGGGCTGTATACGGTTCTTGTAGACGGTGATGATTTCAATGAACCCATAACCGATACCGCAAGAGGAATCCTTGACGGGCATATAATGCTGAACAGAAAGCTGGCCCATAAGAACCATTATCCGGCAATAGATATCCTGCAGAGTATTTCCAGATGTATGAGCCAGATCGCCAGCAAGGAGCATAAAGCCATGGCCGGCAAGCTTAAAAATGTACTGGCAACCTATAATGAGGCAGAAGATCTTATCAACATAGGGGCATATAAATCGGGAGCGAACCCGAGTATTGATTATGCGATAGAGAAGATAAACAGTGTAAATGAGTATCTGTGCCAGGATGTTGACACCAAGTACTCGTTTGAAGATGAGATTCAGTTATTATCGGAGATATTCTAAATGGCTAAGTTTTTCTATAAAATGCAGAATATACTGGATATAAAGGAAAAGCTGGAAACGCAGGCCAGAAATGAGTATGCGGTTGCTAACTCTGTCCTTGCGGAGGAGGAGGAGAAACTTAACAGACTTGAACTTAGAAGGCAGCAGTATGAAGCCAGGCTTAAGGAGCTGTACACGGGCATGCTTGATATGAAGGAGATAGAATATGTATCCGAAGCGGTCGAGATGATGAAATATTATAAGCAGCAGCAGGAGGTCAATGTAAGGAAGGCCAGAAAACAGGTGGATATAGCAAGGGACAGGCTTCAGGAAGCGATGCAGGAGCGTAAAACGCATGAAAAGCTTAAAGAGAACGCTTTTGAACAGTTCAAGATAGATGTTGCGACAGCGGAGAGCAAGGAAGTGGATGAGCTTACAAGCTACAGGTTCGGATCGTAGGGATCCGGTCTTTAAAGTAAGATCACAGGGGAGAAGATAATGGCGGATGAGGTAGTTGTAGCCGATCAGGAAGAATCGGAAAAGGAACGTAAAAAAAGAGAAAAGAAGGAACTTAAGGAAGCAAAAAAGAGGGCAAAGGAAGGCGGATTTGATGCGCGGGTAACGGATAACGGGACCATGTATCTGGATGCAGAGGATGATGAGGATGAGGGATCACTGTCGATGGCTCTCATTACTTTTTTTATTGTAGTCATCTGGCTGGCGATCCTGTGCCTGCTCATTAAGCTGGATGTCGGAGGATTCGGATCGGGCATACTGGCACCGGTACTTCAGAATGTTCCGGTCATTAATAAGGTGCTTCCGGCTAAGGATGTATATGTTGAGGAGGAGCGCGAGTTCAAGGACCTTAATGCGGCAATGGCTGAGATCGAGAGGCTGAGAGCTGAGAATGAGGAGCTTAAGGCGGCGCAGGAGTCAAAGACATCTTCCGACAATTCGGAGGAGGTTGCATCTCTTAAGGAAGAGATCAAGAGGCTTCAGACATTTGAGAACTCCCAGATTGAGTTCCAGAAGCTTAAGACCGAATTCTATGAAGAGGTTGTCTTTGCGGATGAGGCTCCGGATATTGCCAATTACAGAACCTATTATGAGAGTATCGATCCCGAGAATGCGGCATATCTGTATAAGCAGGTTGTGCAGCAGATGGCAGAGGATAAGGAGCTGTCGGATTATGTAAAGGCCTATACAGAAATGAAGCCCAAGAGTGCGGCGAAGGTGTTTGAAGAGATGAAGGGTAACCTTGAGCTTGTAGCGAAAATACTTCAGGCCATGGATGCAAGCAGCAGGGCTAAAATACTTAATGTAATGGATCCGGAGATCGCATCGAGACTGACAAAAATGATGGATCCAAAATAAAGATGGTCCAAAGATCAAATTCCGCTAATTTTTTTGGCGGAATTTACCGATATACCTTATGGCAGGCATGAGCCGGCCTAAAAGCAGCAAAGCTGTTAAGGGAAGGAGGAGAATATGGGAGCAACGAAAATAACGGATATTACGTCATTCTTCAATATGTCACCCGGGGGAGTGGATATGCCGGGGAAAGCAGGAGCAGACAGGGATCTGTTTGCACAGGCAATGACGGATGCTGCCGGAAAAGGTGCGAAGAATGCTGCAGCAGAGACAAACAGCCGTATGTTTAAGGAGGTTAGTCCCGAGGGAGCTGCAAAACAGATACAAAAGAGCCCGGAGACTACGCAGAGAAAGCCTGCAGAAAAGCCCGAAAGGACCGAAAAGACCAATGCCAATGAGACGGTAACCCGGGATGGCGGCAGAAAAGATGAGGTGGTAAAGAAGGCAGAAGGAATAGCCGACGAGGTTAAAGAGGCTGTTAAAGAGGAGCTGTCAGTTGACGACAGACAGCTTGAAGAAGCCATGGCGGTTTTGGGGCTTACTGCTACAGATCTGTTGGATGCCGGCAATATAAAGAGCCTGATGCTTGAAATCTCCGGCGAGCAGGATCCGATGGTCCTCATTACTAATGAGGAGCTTCTTAACGATATAGGTAATGTGACAGAGCTTATGGAAAATGCGGTAAGCGGGCTTATGGAAGAATTCGCTGTCACTGATGAACAGTTCGCACAGATAATGGATAGCGCAGAAACCGTGAGGACACAGGAGCCTATTCCCACACAGACTGAAATTGACACAAATCTGCCCGTAACCCAGATCAGGCCGGAAGAGGAAGCAGAGACGGAAGCAGTTATCACAGTAAAGACGGATCCGGCTGAGGGACGCATTGAAAATAACGATGCGTATAAGCCCGAAGAGAACAGCCGGATATCACCGGCACAAGTTGCGATCCAGCGTAAGGAGGCATCACAGTCAAAGGACGGCCAGGCGGAAAGCAATATGCATGATGCAATGCCGGGCCAGAACATGCAGCAGCCGGGAGTAAACGAAGCCGCAGCGGTTCCGGAGGCAGAGTACAGGAGCGTTTACACTGACAGGGAAGAGATACTCAGACAGGTTACAGATAATATCAGGCTTAATATAAGCCGGGATTCCACAACAATGGAGCTTCAGCTTCATCCGGCAAGCCTTGGGACCGTAAATCTTCAGATAGCTTCAAACAACGGAGTCATAACCGCGAATCTGCAGGTTCAGAACGAGACGGTTAAATCAGTGCTTGAAGCCCAGCTGGTACAGCTGCTTGAGACCTTTGAGGAACAGGGGCAGAAGGTTGAAGCCATAGAGGTAACCGTAGCGGGTTACGATCTTGACAGAAGCCTCGACCAGGGAAGCGGTTCGCAGGAAGGTGAAAGGAAGGAAAACAGCGCACCCGGTATAGGACGGGCGACCCGCAGACGTATCAACTTAAATGAGCTTGACGAGGAAGATATTGAAGAACTGACGGAAGAGGAACAGCTGGCAGCCGAAATGATGGCCATAAACGGCGGTAATGTGGATTATATGGCATGATTCATAAAACGGCGTGTATTAAAGGAAGGAGGTAATGAGCATGTCATTGGCAGCATCGGTAGTGAACGGTGAACTGGTACAGTCAGAGTCAAGAGTAGGAACCAAGAAATCGATCAGCGAGAAGACTTCGGAACAGGCAAGTTCTATGGACAAGGATGCGTTTCTTCAGTTACTAGTGGCACAGATGAAGTATCAGGATCCCATGGAACCTACATCGAATACCGAGTATATTTCACAGTATGCACAGTTCTCGGAGCTGGAGGCTATGAATAATCTGTCATCCAATATGGATCTGCAGAGAGCAACGAGCCTCGTAGGCAAGGAGGTAATCGTTAAATCAACCGGAGCATCGGGAGAATCGGTATATGTACAGGGGAAGGTTGATTTCGTATCACAGGAAGGAAGCAAGGCATTCCTGAATATTAACGGTCAGAAGTACGGAATAGAGAATCTTGATTCTGTTGTGGATGAGAATTACAGTAATGCGGTTAACCTGGCAACTGATTTTACAAACAGTGTGAACAAGCTTCCGAATATCAACAATCTTACAACGGATTTCAAGGATGTGGTCCAGAATCTTACGGATGTATATAACGATATGTCCCCGTATCAGAGGAACTATCTCGACAGCAACAGTGTAAGCAGATATAAACAGTACGCGGAGAGAATGGCACAGCTGCTGGCAACAGAGAAGGAGCAGGAAGAAGCTCTTGCAGCCGAAGGATCGAAAGAGAAGGCTGAAGAAGTATAAGAGGGGAAATACCTATTAAAGCGAGGAGGAATACCGATGAAGATAATGAACGGACAATTCCCTTCCATTGAACAGGTAACGGACACTTATTTAAGGCAACGGGGGAAACTGACGGAAAACAGTCAGACGGAACCGAAGGATTTCGGCGAGGTGTTTAACAGCCTTAAGTTTTCCAAGCACGCTGCATACAGGCTGCAGGACAGGAACATAGAACTGTCGGACAGCCAGATAGACAGGCTGAACGCAGGGATGCAGAAGGCAAATGAGAAGGGAATCAATGAATCGCTGGTACTGATGGATCAAATGGCTTTCATAGTGAATGTTAAGAACAGTACGGTCATAACAGCCCTGAACGAAAATGAGGTTAAGGACAATGTGTTCACTAATATTGACGGAGCCGTAATAGTTTAAAGCCGGACCTTAGGGAGGCTTATATTATCCCCGAATGACAGACGGGATAATCAACAGTAAAGGAGGTCATTAATTATGATGAGATCACTTTTTTCCGGTGTTGCAGGTCTTAGGACACACCAGAACAAGATGGATGTAATAGGTAACAATATTGCCAACGTTAATACAGTTGCGTATAAGTCGAGCAATGTGACTTTTCAGGAGCTTATGTACCAGACTTCAACGAGTGCTTCGGGTGCGAATGAGAAGACAGGACGTGCCGGTATCAATGCCAAGCAGGTCGGTCTGGGCGTAAGCACAGGTGCGATAAACACAAGCATCACCACCTCAGGTGCATCACAGTCGACGGGAAATCCTTTCGATATACAGATAACGGGAAACAATTTCTTTATTGTCAGCGACGGTTCCCAGAATTTCTTTACAAGAGCAGGTTCATTCTATGTTGACGGCAACGGTAATTTGGCAATGACCAGTAACGGCTTCAATGTTATGGGATGGCAGGAGGATCCCGGAAATCCGGGTACGATAAAGGTTGATACCGTTTCAAGGCTTAAGGTAATGTCACCCGAGAACCTGACATCTGAACCCGAGCAGACAACGGAAGCGTATATAACGGGTATCATTGACAAGAACTCAACGGCTCTTACCTCATCAACGGGACAGATCATGAATATCTCGTTCTATGATGAGCAGGGTTATTCATATGTTGCTAAGTTCTCATTATACAATTACCAGGGTTCAGGAGATACGAAGACCACGTATGAAGACGGTGTCTACAGGCTCCAGCTTACGGATATAATATCTTCCACAACAAACAAATCGATCGTTCCGGAAGGCGAGAGTATAGCAGATTACGGCGCAATTGCCGGCGGAGAGAACATTTACCTTACATATGATACCGAAACCGGTGTTTATAAGGGCTATTCGACAGGTGACACTCCGCCGAAATCAAATGAGTATGCATATGATTCGGAGGCAAAGCCTGCACTGTCAGTTAATCTTGACAGTATGACGAAGGACGTCAACATAGCACTTGATACATCTACCATGTATGACAATAACGGAACATCTACGATTTACGGTACTTCTGGCAACTATGACGGCAATTACGCAGGCCGTAAGGTGGGCGATATGTCCGGTGTGGCAGTACAGGCAGACGGCAAGATTTATGCGACATACGATAACGGTACGACAAAGCTGCTCGGTCAGATAGCATCGGCTTCTTTCTCGAATCCTTCAGGTCTTGAAAAGGTAGGGGAGAACCTTTACCAGACAACCATGAACTCGGGTCAGTTCGACGGAATAGGAAAGGATATCACTGCTGACGGAGCCGGTTCATTCAAGACCGGTGTTCTGGAAATGTCCAACGTGGATCTTTCAGCGGAATTCACGGAAATGATAACAACACAGAGAGGATTCCAGGCAAACAGCCGTATCATAACCGTTTCGGATACAATGCTTGAAGAGCTTACAAACCTTAAGAGATAATAGGTGAGTTCACAGCGGCGGCAGGGGCTTCGCCCCTGCCGCCGTCATTTGAATTGTCACAATTTTTACAATTTGCATAGACAAATAAGAAAAAATTTAGTAAAATCTTGTACAAGGGATTATTATACTTAGTAGGCAGGTGGGAGTATTGGATATTGCTACTATAATCGGTCTGGTTGCCGGTTTTGTATTTATGATCATATCGATCGGACTCGGAGCTGACGGTTTTGCGGGCATAGTCTACTTTTTGGATGCGCCGAGTGCGATGATCACATTCGGAGGGGCTATAGCCACCATGTTTTCGGGGTACAGTATCTCCGATTTCATGTCAGGGCTTAAGAGCATCAAGATCGCATTTAAGGTTCCGGCGCTTGATTCCGGAGCCGTTATACAGAAAATAATAGATCTTTCCAACGTAGCGCGTAAGGAAGGATTACTTTCGTTGGAAGAGGCAGCGGGAGAACTTGATGATGCCTTTATGCAGAAGGGTATAATGCTCATCGTTGACGGTACAGACCCCGAGCTTGTAAGGGGTATTATGGAAACGGAGCTTGTAAGTATAGACGGGCGTCACAGAGGTAATATCGGATTCTGGGATAATCTGGGAGGCATGGGTCCTGCCTGGGGAATGATCGGAACCCTGATAGGACTGGTTATGATGCTTTATCATATGGATGATGTAAGTACGCTGGGTCCCAACATGGCCGTGGCCCTGCTTACTACGTTCTACGGATCGGTTTTGGCGAACTGGCTGTGTACACCTGTAGCCAATAAGCTTAAGGCGATAAATGATGGGGAGATGCATGTGAAGGAGATCATGGTGGAAGGGCTTCTATCAATACAGGCGGGTGAGAATCCGCGTGTCATAGAGGAAAAGCTTAAATCATTCCTGTCTCCGGATGCAAGGGGTAATCTTGGTTCAGGCGGTGAAGGAGGCGAAGAGTAATGGCCAAGCGTAAAGCCGAAGAGCCACCGAAAGGCGCGCCGGCGTGGCAATCAACCTTTGCCGATCTGATGAATCTGCTTCTGTGCTTTTTCGTTATGCTTTTTGCGATGTCTGATATCGACAAGCAGAAGTTCGAGCTTATAGCAGCTTCATTTACCCAGAGCTTCAGCGTGTTTTCGGGAGGAGCGCAGGCGATTGGTGACGGACTCCTTATCTCCAACGGGGTGAGTCAGCTGAACGAACTGGATGAATACATGACAACAATGGGTAAGTCGGCCGATCAGACCACTGAAGAGAAGGACAAGATGGAAGAGGTCAAGGAGGAACAGCTTAAGGAATCCGAGAACCTCAGTGAACTTATAGAAGAAGCTTTGAAGGAACAGAATATGGAGGGGATGGTGGATGTTGATTTTACATCCCAATATGTTTCCCTGACGCTTAACGGAGCGCTTCTGTTTGATTCGGGAAGTGCGGATATAAAGACGGATTCGCTGCCGATCCTCGATAAGATCGGAGTCATATTAAAAAAATACGGAAAAAGCATAATAGAGATAGAGGGACATACGGATAATGTCCCGATACATACCAGCAGATTTGCTGATAATAATGAACTGTCAAGCGCAAGAGCACTGTCCGTGTTTAAATATCTTATAGAGACTGCGGATCTTGATCCCGCTATGGTAAAGCATTCCGGACGCGGTGAATATGTTCCGATAGCAGATAATTCCACCGAGGTGGGACGGGCAAAGAACAGACGGGTTGAAATTAAGATATATCATACGCTGAGTACATATTAGAAAATGGAGTATTTTGATTATGAAGAAGAATCTGTTGTCGGTTATAATACTTGCTCTGCTTGTCGTTAATATAGCTCTTACCGGTGTGATGATGTTTTCCACGATAAGCGCCAATAAAAAGACAGTGGCCCTGGTGGATCAGATAGCTTCTATTCTGAACATGGAGGTCAAGGCGCCTACGGCTACGGATGTGGCAAAGGAAGTGTCGATATTGGATACCGATACTTATAATATAGCCGATGAAATGGTCATTACCCTTAAGAAGGGTGAGGACGGAGCCGAGCATTACGCGATCGTATCGATCTCAATGTCGCTGGATAAAACAGATGAGAGATATGCGGAACTGCAGCCTCTTGTTGCAGCCAACGAGAGTAAGATAAAGAGCGTTATAAATGATACGTTCGGTAAGTATACCAAGGAGGAGGCTTCGGCAAATCAGAAGGCCATAGCGGATGAGATACTTACACAGCTGCAGACAATGTTTGATTCGACGTTTATTTATGAGGTCTATTACAGGGATATCAAGTTCCAGTAAGGCCTGATCTACCATAAAAGAGTGAGGTGAGCTTAATGGGTGAGGTACTATCACAAAATGAGATAGACAGTCTGCTTCAAGCGTTAAGCTCAGGTGAACTGGATGCCGATGATATCAGTGCCGCTGATGAGCGAACCACCAAGAATTACGATTTCAGGCGTCCGGCAAAGTTCTCCAAGGAACACCTGAGAACACTGGAGATAATCTTCGAACACTATGGAAGACTTCTAAGCACCAATCTGCCGGTTTATTTAAGAAAGAATATTCAGGTAACCGTTGTGAATTCCGAGGCATGTACCTTCTCCGAGTTCTCCACGGCGTTGGCTAATCCGGTACTGCTTGGCATCGTAAGCTTTGCGCCTCTTAACGGAAGCATAATGGTGGAGCTTCAGTCCAATCTTGGATTTGCAATGGTCGACAGAATGCTCGGTGGTCCGGGGAATCCGCTCGAGAAAACAAGGGATTTTTCGGAAATCGAAAGAACCATAGTAGACAAGATGATGGCGGTATGTGTATCCTTGCTGCGCGAGCCCTGGAGGAATGTTATGGAGATCTCTCCGGTACTGGAGAGGGTGGAAACAAACCCCCAGTTCGCACAGATAATCGCTCCGAGTGAGATGATCGCTATCGTAACCCTGAATATAAAGATCGGGGATATAGAAGGACTTATGAATATATGTCTTCCGTATTTTACTTTAGAGTCTGTCATGGATAAGCTGAATACCAAATACTGGTTCGCATCCATGCAGGAAACCGATGATGAGGATTATCAGGAATACATAGAAGCTATAATCAGAAAGGTCAGCATGCCGATAAAGGCTGTGTTGGGGAAAAGCAGCATTACGGTAAGCGATTTTGTGAATTTGCAATGTGGTGATATAATTAAACTGGGGTCCAAGGTAGACAACGAGATGGATATATATGTTGGAAACCTGAAAAAATTCAGGGCTTTGCCCGGAACCGCCAAAGATGCTTATGCAGTGCGGGTAACTCAAGTAATGAGAGAGGAGGAGTAGCAGAATGGATGGAATGCTGTCGCAGGATGAGATAAACGCCCTGCTGAGTGGCATGATGGATGGCACAGATACAGGCGGCGGAGATTCCGCACCTGCACCGGAGCCTGAATCCGATGCGAGCATGTCAACTGCTACGCCTGATGAGAGCCTGCTTACAGATGCGGAGAAGGATGCGGTGGGTGAGGTTGCCAATATAAGTATGGGCACCTCGGCAACAACGCTGTATTCACTGGTTAACCGAAAGGTTAATATAACTACACCGGTTGTAACTCTGGCGACATGGAACCAGATCATAGATGATTACGAACGCCCCTGTGTATTTATTAAGATCAAATATACAGTGGGACTGGAAGGTACCAATATACTGGTACTGAAGGAAGATGACGTTAAGATAATCACCGACCTTATGATGGGAGGTGACGGTTCCAACACAGATGGTGAGTTGGGAGAGCTTCATCTCAGCGCTATCTCCGAGGCGATGAACCAGATGATGGGTTCGGCAGCAACATCACTGTCGTCAATGCTTGGAAAGATGATAGATATAAGTCCTCCGGAGGCATCTCTTGTAGAGCTCGGATCTGTAGATCCTACCGATGATGTTTCGGCCTTCCTTCAGGACACATTTGTTAAGATCACCTTCAGGATGCAGATCGGTGATCTGATAGACAGTAAGATAATGCAGCTGTATCCGGTCGACTTTGCGAAGGATCTTTACAGCTACTTTATGGAGAGTCAGGAACCGGAACCGGCTCCGCCTCCACCACCGCCACCACCGGCTCCATCTCCAGCGATGTCCGCACCTTCAATGGATATGGGAATGCCGCAGGGCATGGGAATGGGCGGAATGCCGGATATGTCCATGGGCATGGGGGCTCAGCCCGGAATGGGAATGGGCGGAATGCCCGGAATGGGAATGCCGCAAGGCATGGGAATGGGCGGAATGCCCGGAATGGGAATGTCACCCGGAATGGGAATGGGCGGAATGCCCGGAATGGGAATGCAGCCTCAGATGGGCATGCCGAACATAAATATCCAGCCCGCATCATTCCAACCTTTTTCGGCGGACATAAATGCTATGCAGAGTCAGGAGAACATAGAGCTTATAAAGGATGTTCCTCTTGAAGTGACTGTAGAGCTCGGCCGGACTCAGAAGTCCATAAGTGATATTCTGGATTTCGCGCCCGGTACGATCATAGAACTTGACAAGATTGCCGGTGAACCTGTTGATGTTCTTGTAAACGGTAAACTGGTAGCCAAGGGTGAGGTTGTAGTTATCGAAGAAAACTTTGGTGTCAGAGTAACTGAAATAATAAACTAAAGGTTAGGAGAAAAGAAAATGGCAAAGAATATTTTAATCAGTGATGACGCGGCGTTCATGAGAATGATGATAAAGGACATTCTTACAAAGAACGGGTACAATGTTGTCGGTGAGGCTGAGAACGGAGCACGTGCTGTTGAAAAGTATAACGAGCTCAAGCCCGATCTCGTGCTTATGGATATCACCATGCCGGAGATGGATGGAATACAGGCACTCAAGAAGATAAAGGAGAACGATCCCAGTGCTCTCGTTATCATGTGCTCTGCAATGGGACAGCAGGCTATGGTTATCGAATCGATCCAGGCAGGCGCAAAGGATTTCATTGTTAAGCCCTTCCAGGCAGATCGTGTTATTGAGGCTGTTAAGAAGGTCGTAGGTTAAATGCTCTTAGCTGTTCTGATATCCGGCGGGGTGGAGAGTGCGGCACAGTTCCTTACTGTCCTTGTACTTTTTATTGTGGTGCTCGCACTTACTTACTTTACAACTAAATTTGTAGGAAATTATCAGAAGCTGCAGGGATTTGGTAAAAACATTGAAGCAATAGAGACATACAGGCTTACCGGAAACAAGTTTCTGCAGATAGTGAGAGTGGGCAGGAAGTATTTCCTTCTGTCCATAGGCAAGGATGAGGTAAGCAGCATTGCCGAGCTGTCAGAGGAGGATTTGGATCTTAATGCAGATACGCCTGCGGCAAATGATCGTTTTAAGAAGATGCTTGAGATTGCCAGGGACAAGATGAATAAACGGGGCGATAATCAATGAACAATGGTTTATATCATGGAAGCAGGCGTGTAAATGTTATGGTTTGCCTGCTTCTGTGTGTATTTATTATCATGCTCATACCGGAAACGGTATTTGCGGCAAATATAAATCAAATCGGTATAACGGATGATTCGGGCACGGATAACAGAACCGTTATAAATGAGCCCGGTTCGGCTGAGAATGCCGGAGACTTAAGAGAGCTTAATGTTGCCAATAATCTGACTGTAACCTATCAGGATGGGGAAGGTAATCTGTCGGGAACATTAAGGATTCTCATCACGCTGACTCTGATAGCATTGGCTCCGACGATCGTCATCATGATGACAAGCTTCACACGGATACTGATTGTAATGCACTTTGTCAGATCAGCATTAGGTACCCAGTCAGCTCCTCCCAATCAGGTGCTGATAGGGTTATCACTGTTTCTGACTTTTTTTATTATGAACCCTGTTATAACACAGATAAACAATGAAGCAGTCAAACCGTTTGAAGCCGGAGAACTGACACAGACCGAATTCCTTGACACGGCGGTACAGCCCTTAAGGCAGTTCATGTACGGGCAGACACAGACAAAGGATGTGAGGCTGTTCCTTGATATAGCAAATATCGGGTCGGTAGAGGATATAGATGACATTCCCACGAGATGTCTTGTGCCGGCGTTCATTATAAGTGAATTAAGGACGGCATTTATCATAGGCTTTTTGATCTATATTCCGTTTATTGTAATTGACATGGTAGTGGCATCGACGCTTATGTCCATGGGTATGATGATGCTCCCGCCCACAACAATTTCCATGCCGTTTAAGATACTGCTTTTTGTACTTGCCGACGGATGGAGCCTGGTGATCGGAAATCTTGTAAAGACATTCTATTAAAGCACTGTCTGAATAGAGTCTGTCGGAAACATAAGGCAGAAGCCTGACGGCTGTCATGAGAAGGGGTATGGATAATAAGAAATGACGATTGATAATGTAGTGGAGATTACCAGAACGACTTTATACACGATAATACTTACATCCGCGCCGATGCTGCTTGTTTCTCTGGTGATCGGTCTGGCTATAAGTATATTTCAGACAGTGACTTCGATACAGGAGCAGACGCTGACCTTTGTGCCTAAGCTTATAGGCATTTTCGTTATGATGATGATACTGGGGCACTGGATGCTTAATAACATGAGCGAATTTATGGTTGAGCTTTGGTCGGATTTTTCAATGTACATAAGATAGATTAATTTGAAGCAGAGGTTCGTGCATGATCGATTATTCCTTTTCATATGAAGATCTTGAGTTCTTCCTGCTTATTTTCATAAGGATTACCTGTTTTGTTGTTACTGCTCCTTTTTTCTCGATACAGAACATACCGAGACGGGTAAAAGCCGGATGGAGCTTTTTTCTCGCATTTATTATATATCAGACCATGGAGGTACATATAGTACCGGAGTATAGAACCATATACGGATATGCGGCACTTGCCCTTAAAGAGGCGATCGCAGGTCTTATGATCGGCTTCGGTGCCAATATCTGTAATTCCGTGATCAACCTGGCCGGCCGTCTGGCAGACATGGAGATAGGTATATCCATGGTTTCGCTGCTGGATCCGACAACAAGAGAGCAGAGCGGTTTTACGGGAGTACTTTATCAGTATTCGATAATGCTTATTATGATGGTCACCAATCTGCATCATTATTTTATAAGGGCACTTGTAGAGACATTTAATCTTATACCGATAGGAATGGCGAGGTTTGATTCCGACAGGATAATGACAACCATTATGCAGTATCTTGACGACTATGTCATGATAGCCTTCAGGATATGCCTGCCGGTTGTAGCGACCATTATGCTGACAAATGCGGTTCTCGGAATTCTGGTAAAAAGTGCGCCGCAGATCAATATGTTTTCGGTCGGTATACAGATAAAGCTGTTTATAGGTCTTGCGACTCTGATGATTACGATTGGGGTACTTCCAAGCGCTTCAGATTTCATATTCGATGAAATGAAGGTTATGATGACTGCAATGGTAAGGAGCATGACTTGAATAAAGTGGGATCATACAGTGTAGACAAATACATGTTCGACCTGAACCTTCAGTACTTTGCAAAGGAAGGCCCCGGTGGAGAAAAGACCGAGCCTGCCACCGATAAAAAGAAAGATGACGCGAGAAAAGAAGGACAGGTTGCTAAAAGCAAGGAGCTAAACGGTGCAATAAGCCTCTTCGCGATGTTCCTTGTATTGAAAATCTATGTGGGGAATCTCGGAACTTCATTTCTTCAAGTGTTTGCGGAGAGCTATAACAGGATTCCCGAAATGTCGAAGCTTGTTGAGGGCATGGTCATCCCAAAACAGTTTGCGGGAGTGATGAACCAGATCATCATAAAAATTCTGCTGATGCTGCTTCCTTTTCTTGCCGTGGCATTTGCTGTAGCATTTATCGTTGATCTCGTGCAGGTTAAATGGAAACCGACAAGCAAGCCGATGCAGCCGAAATTCAGTAAGCTGGATCCGACGAAAGGGATAAAACGTCTGTTTTCCGTCGATAAGCTGATGGAGCTTCTGAAATCACTTATTAAGCTTGTAATCATAGGCTATATGGCTTATTCAACGCTTAAGGACCAGGCATCCCAGCTCTTCCTGCTTTACGATATGCAGCTGATAAGCGCCCTTAATCTCTTCGGAGATATAGTCATAAACATGTCGCTTAAGATATGTGCGGTGTACCTTGTGATAGGCATCGTAGATTATGTATATCAGAAGCATAAGTTCAATGAGGATCTTAAGATGACCAAGCAGGAGGTCAAGGATGAGTGGAAGAACTCAGAAGGAGATCCGCAGATTAAGGGAAAACAGCGGCAGAGAATGCAGGAAGCAAGCCGGAGAAGAATGATGCAGGATATTCCGCAGGCTGACGTGGTGATCACAAACCCCACACATTTCGCAGTGGCTCTTAAGTACGATACAGAGGTGGCACCTTCACCGTATGTTATAGCCAAGGGAGAAGATTTCCTGGCTGCGAAGATAAAGGAAGAGGCTTCCAAATATGAAATAGATATAGTGGAGAATAAACCGCTTGCAAGGATGCTTTATTATAATGTGGAGCTTGGTGCACAGATACCACCGGAGCTTTACAGCGCCGTAGCGGATATACTGGCGGCAATCTACAGCAGGAGAGAAGCAGAAACCGCGTAATGCGTAATGTGCCGGCTGCTTTTGGCAGAGGCAGTGCATATAAAATATGAGGGGAGGGGATCGGATGAAGATAGGAAAAGCTGATGTAGGCGTAGCCTTATATCTTATCTGTGCATTTGTATTTCTGATCATTCCCCTTAAGTCATTTGTGCTGGACATATGTTTGGCTCTTAATATGGCTGTAGCCTTTACCATACTGTTTAATTCGATGTTTGCAAAGGAAGTACTGGATATGTCGTTCTATCCGACGATGCTTTTGTTCACGACACTTTTCCGTATTTCCCTGAATGTTTCATCGACAAGGCTGATTCTTTCGACGGGGTCTCCCGGTAATGTTGTCGAGACATTCGGAAGCTTCGTGGGCGGCGGCGACCTGGTCATGGGTACCATCGTATTTATAATCCTTATTATTGTTCAGTTCATGGTCATAAATAAGGGTTCCGAACGTGTGGCTGAGGTAACGGCAAGATTTACACTTGATGCCATGCCCGGTAAGCAGATGGCGATAGATGCCGATCTTAATACGGGCGCGATCACCGATGAAGAGGCAAAGAGAAGACGAGACAAAATACAGGAGGAATCAAGCTTCTTCGGCTCGATGGATGGTGCCGTTAAGTATGTAAAGGGAGATGCGACAGCCGGACTTATCATAACGGCGGTTAATATCGTCGGCGGTATAATAATGGGAATGACAAGGGGAGGGCTTGATTTCCAAGAAGCTCTTCAGAAATATGCCATTCTTACCATAGGTGACGGACTGGTATCACAGATCCCTTCGCTTGCGATCTCGCTTGCTACAGGTATTCTGGTTACCAAGGGCGGCAAGGAGGCTGACTTCGGTAATGTTATTGTCAAACAGCTCTTCGGCCTTCCGAGAGCGCTGTATATGACGGGCGGAATACTGACCTTCCTCGGAATATTTACTCCTCTGAACCTTCTTCTGTTCGTGAGCTTCGGCGCTGTCTTTATAGTATGCGGCAGAATGATGGCAAATACGCTTGAGGAGGCCAAGGTTGAAGCTGCTGTGGATGAAACCGAGGCCGAAGCGGAGGAGATACGAAAGCCGGAGAATGTCGTATCCCTTCTTCAGGTGGATCCTATCGAGCTGGAATTCGGTTACGGTATCATCCCGCTTGCCGATGTTAATCAGGGCGGAGACCTTCTGGACCGTGTTGTTATGATAAGAAGGCAGGTGGCCCTTGAGATGGGTACCGTTGTTCCAATCATACGACTCAGAGATAATATCCAGCTGAATCCTAATCAGTATATAATTAAGATAAAGGGAATACAGGTCAGTGAAGGTGAGATCCTCTTTGACCATTACATGGCCATGAATCCGGGATATCTGGATGATGATATAGGCGGAATTGATACTGTAGAGCCTTCGTTCGGACTTCCCGCCAAATGGATAACGGAATCGCAGAGAGAGATGGTTGAGAGTAAGGGCTGGACCGTTGTTGATCCGCCTTCAATAATAGCAACACATCTGACAGAGATAATAAGACAGCATATTGCAGAACTGCTGACAAGACAGGATGTGCAGAACCTTGTCAATAATATCAAGGAGACGAATCCTTCGCTGGTTGACGAGCTTACACCCAAGCTTCTGGGACTTGGAGAGATACAGAAGGTACTTCAGAATCTGCTTAAGGAAGGAATTTCGATCCGTGACCTGCTGACGATATTTGAGACTCTGGCTGACCGTGCCGTTATGACCAGAGATACCGATGTGCTGACAGAATATGTGAGACAGAGCCTTAAGAGGGCGATAACTGCCAAGTATTTTCCGGCCGGTGAGGTTACGCAGGTGATCACGCTCGATCCCAGGATCGAACAGGAGATCATGGCTAATGTTAAACAGAATGAGCAGGGAGCATATCTTGTGCTGGATCCTGAAAGGATAAGGGCAATCCAGGATGCGGCGGACAGGGAAGCAGGCAAGCTTATCGATCTTGGAAAGACACCGATAATAATAACTTCACCCATTGTGAGGATGTATTTTAAGACTCTTATAGAAAGCAAAAACAAAGACATCATTGTCGTTTCATACAGTGAGGTCGACGGTGTTGAACTGCAGTCTGTTGGGGTGGTGACAGCTTAATGATAATCAAGAAGTTTCAGGGTAAAACAGAAGATGAGGCCACGCAGCTTGCAAGAAAAGAACTTGGTGATTCCGTAGTGATTATGAATGTACGGAGCTTCAAAAAAAAAGGTTTTCTGGCGCTGTTTCGCAAGCCCATGGTAGAGATAACGGCTGCGCTTGAGGACGAGCCGGAGAAAAATGTATTCAGGCCGTCTGCAAGACAGCGCACGCAATCCGCCGCAAAAAACGACAGGGTATTTGAAGACAGAAGCGACAGCGTTATAAACATAAATGCGGGACTGGAAGCCGATATCATAAGAAATGCACAGGAGGCTCCGGTTGGAAATTACTCAAAGGACAGTGCGCAGTCGCTTGAGGAGAAGCTTGAAAGCCTTCATCTTTTGATAGAACAGCAGATGTTAAAGGAAACGGCAGAAGCTGATTTTGATCCATCCCCCGATTCAGATGAACAGATGGCTTTCTTTAAGCTTATTTACAATACTCTTATTGATAATGAAGTGGATGAAAAATATGCCAACGAAATAATAGATGAACTTGAAAAGATAAGGAAACCGGGAGCGGGAATAGATATTTTCCTGGCTAATATCTATCAGAAAATGATCCTGCAGTTTGGACAGCCCTCGACAATTACTCCTGCGGTTGAAGGGGCCAAGCTTATATTTTTTATCGGTCCTACAGGCGTGGGTAAGACCACTACGATAGCAAAGCTTGCTTCAAGGCTTAATTTTGAAGATAAGAAAAGGGTAGCCCTTATAACTACGGATACCTACAGAATAGCTGCGGCAGAGCAGCTTAGGACCTATGCAAATATTATGGATGCTCCGTTCAGGGTTATCTACACCGAGGATGAGATAAAGGAAGCCCTTAAGGAATTCGCAGAATATGATTACATTCTTGTGGATACGGCAGGACATTCACATCATAACGAGGCTCAGAAAAACAGTATGAAACAGTTTGTACACTGCGTTGACGGCGTGGTGGAAAAGGAGACATATCTCGTACTGAGCGCTACGACAAAATACAGGGATCTTATAAGCATTGCGGATGCGTACAGTGAAATAACGGATTACAAGCTGATCTTTACGAAGCTTGATGAGACTACAACCTTTGGAAATCTGTTTAATCTTAAGATGCATACAGGGGCACAGATGTCATATATCACCTGCGGTCAGAACGTGCCTGACGACATAGAGCAGTTCAGTCCGCAGAATACGGTAAAACAGCTGTTGGGAGGCACTTGATATGGATCAGGCGGAACATTTGAGAAATATAATAAAAATGAACGCCCAGGTACAGCGCCCCACAGCCAGAGTCATTACAGTAACGAGCGGCAAGGGTGGAGTCGGAAAGTCGAATGTTTCGATAAATCTGGCTGTACAGCTGAGAAGACTGGGTCAGAGGGTTATCATATTTGATGCCGACTTCGGACTGGCGAACATAGAGGTCATGTTCGGCGCGATTCCCAAGCATAATCTGGGCGATCTTATATACCAGGGCAAGAATATAAAAGAGATAATCACAAGAGGTCCCATGGATATTGGTTTTATTTCCGGAGGATCGGGTATAGCCGGACTGACAAATCTCGGCAGGGATTATATCAATTATCTTATCCAGAACCTGGCAGAGCTTGATATGCTGGCCGATGTGATCATTATCGACACCGGAGCCGGAATATCGGATGCGGTAATAGAATTTCTTGTGGCAAGCGGTGAAGTCCTGCTGGTGACTACACCGGAACCCACTTCGATCACGGATTCGTATTCGCTCTTAAAGGCACTTAACAGACACGTCAGGTTCAGCAGGGAGATGACAACGATAAAGGTTGTGGCCAATAAGGTACGGAGCCCGGAGGAAGGAC
>JAEEGL010569008.1_pt1 | contig 19991 bp, 18 predicted proteins | sample 9134231 | NCBI WGS metagenome assembly JAEEGL01 (sample SAMN16246548, study PRJNA631951) | gut metagenome | biome: gut microbiome; feature: rumen; material: fiber-attached | host: Bos | place: Iran: Karaj | collected 2018-10
TGGAATTCCAGCTGACTGGACAATTCCTGATACAGGAACAATAACAATTAGTGACATGACAAACGGCTCTATAACTTCTAATACAAGCATTGCATCTTATGGAGAAACAGTTACACTTACATTACATCCGGCAGAAGGTTATCAACTTTACTTTTTCAATGTAAGAGACAACAATAATAACAGTATTAACAGAGTTATCAATGGGACTAGAGAAGGAAGCACAATAACCTTTACAATGCCGGAAAGCAATGTGGTTGTATCAGCAACATTTGAAATTGCTTCGTATAATATCTATACCAGTGGACCTGGAACTATACGCATAACTAATTTTCAGGGAAGTGGTACTCCATCTGTAAGATATAATACAAGAGTAACACTTCAATATTACCCAAGCTGGGGCTATACACTTGATACAATTTCTGTAAAAAAAGCAAACAATGAAGAAGTAACTCTAACAGGCAGCGGCACCGACACAAGACCTGTAGAAAGAGAATTTACAATGCCTGCCAGCAATGTAACCATTACTGTTACACAAAGACTTCGTGACAACAGAATAGATACTTCAGGCATAACAAACCTGACTGTAACCGCTCCACAGACTGCAAAAATGGGAGATGATGTTACCCTTACATTTGCTCCAAGAAACGGCTATGATCTGGATACTGTTACTGTAAGAAATTCATCATCTTCAACAGGTTCTTTAAACGTATCCGGTTCAGGATATACCAGGACCTTTAGAATGGATTGGGATGATGTAACCGTAACTGCAACCTATAAGGCTCAGACAACAACTTCAATATCTTCTGCAGGAGACATTGTACTAAGCGACGGAACATATATTTCGTATGAAAATATCAGTAAAATGAATGACGCTCAAAAAGCAAGTGCCGTAGCTGTTATTTTTGATGCAGCCAACAAAAAAGGAATTGGATTGGAAAATACTCAAGCAAAATGGTGTTCAACTGACGCAGCCGGCTACAACACTAACAATTACGCCAAAAGTGCCAGCGACGGTGCTGCAAACACAGCTCAGATCATGGCATTAAATGACTTTAGCAGAGATAAATATCCGGCATTCTATTTTGCTGCAAACTATAGTGCTACAGGTTTTACAAGCGGCTGGTATTTACCTGCAGAAGAAGAAGGAAAAATAATTCTTAGCAAAAGGACATCTGAACTGGCAAACGCTTTTGCCGCACTTGGTAAAAACTGGAATCAGGATCCATGGATCTGGAGTTCATCACAAGTTAATATGACAAGCGCCAACCCGACAGACAATGAAAGTTATAGAAGAATGGCCGTTTACTGCTTAGGTGAAATAACGGCAGTAAAAAATAAAAATGAAAATTCAGATGTTTTTGCAATCCGTGTTTTCGAGTAATCAATAATCATTATCCTGACAGCAGTCTTTTCCTCCTTAGACTGCTGTTTTTTTTGTGATTTTTACTTTCTGCCGAGAGCTTTTCTTTCAAGGAAGTCAACGGCTTCTTCTGCCCAGCTGTACTGGCTCATAAACTCGCCGGCAAATGCTTTTACAGCCTTTGGCTCACCGGCAAGAAAATCATAATAGTCGCACTGCACTACTTCCGGATTAATTCTAAAGTTGTTATATTCGGCAATGAAGAAATTCTGAATTCCAAGCTCAGAAAGGGAATGTTTTATATCTGAAATCAAAAGGCGCAGACTTCCTCCGTAACGAGAAGAATCTGCAAAGTCGCCGTACAAAACAGAAAGCAGTTCTTTTGTATTTACCGAACTTCCGTTTTTATAAATCAGATATGCCAGCAGTTCCGGAGATTTTGAACGTGAAAATTTAATAACCTTTTTATCATATAATGGAGTAAAGTTTCCAAAGGTTTTTACTTCAAGACTTTTCTTTTGTGTCTTCAGTAATTCAAGATGCTGCTTTAATCGGTATCTATTAACAAAACCAAGCAGATAGAAAATAAGAATCAAAAAAGCAAGATTTACAATTCCAACTGGACCAAAATAGTTAATAAAACCGGGAATCAGAGAAATAAATGCAATAAAAAGAACAACAAAATAAGGCAAAGAAATAGTAAAACAGCTTAAAGCAACTAAAACTGCGGCAATCACTCCTATAATATTAACATACGGTCTGTCGTTATGATAAAAAAGGAAAATAGGCCCCATAACTCCAAAGAGAAAAATAATATGTAATGGAATATTCTTAAAAAGATGGGCTTTTTCACTCTCAACTTTCTTTGTAAACACAGAAAGCAGATATGAAGAAAAAACATACAAACAGGTTACACCCATATAACCTATATCAAAACGGTACTCATATAAATTATTTCTGTACCAGAATAAATCAAAAACAAGAAACATAAAACAGAATATAAAACAAATGCGAGTCCAGACGAAAGCAAAAAGTCTGTTAGATTCTGCTGAGTCAGCCTGATCTAATGGTGCAATGTAATAAAATTTATGGTAAAGCTCTTTCAAAGTTGTCATATAAAAGATTATAAAACGATTAGTAAAATGTTGTCAATTTAGGGGGAAGCCTCCCCCTGGCTCCAGCCCGCAAAGCGGTCTTACACCACCCCTTCTAACGGGGGCTGACCGGTCCCCGTAACGCCCCCATCAATGACAGAGCTCCAGAAGACCTTTTACTTCCCTTTCTGTTAAATCTCTATGTTCGCCTGGACGCAGATCGTCCAAATTTACATTTCCTATACGCACACGCACAAGAGAACGCGTTCCAATATTCTGGCTTTCGAGCATTTTTCTGATTTCGCGGTTCTTTCCTTCTATCAAGATAATTTTGATTTTTCGTGGCTTAAGCACTTCACAACGAACGCACTTATAAAAAACGTTATCTACGCGAACACCGTGCTCTAAAAGTTTTGATGTTTCTTCGCTAACGTCCTGACTGGTTTCTACTATATATTCTTTTTCTATCTGACTTGAAGGATGAGAAAGCTTAGCAGCAAAGTCACCGTCGTTGGTAAAAAGAATCATTCCTTTGGAATACATATCCAGACGGCCAATATTGTAGAGTCGCTCTTTATAACTATCGCGAAGGAGATCTGCAGCAACCTGACGACCTTTTTCATCGCTTGAAGAACAAACATAACCTGCAGGTTTATTAAGCATTACATAACATTTGCGGCTTTCCAGATGAACAGCTTTTCCATCAACACAAACCTTATCATTCTCTCCTACCTTTGTACCAAGTTCTGTAACTACAGTACCATTTACAGTAACACGGCCGTCAAGAATAATCTGTTCGCTTGCACGTCGGCTTGCTACCCCGCAATGTGCGAGAAAAGCCTGAAGTCTTATACTATCTTGCAAGTTCGAATCTCTCCTGCTCATCCTCATCAAGTTTTGGCAATTCGGCAATGGAATTGAGGCGGAAAAGCTTTAAGAATTCTTTTGTTGTTCCAAACAGAGTTGGGCGACCTGGTGCTTCTTTTTTGCCTACTTCTTTTATAAGATTTCGCTCCATTAAAATGCGAATCATATTATCTACACCTACACCACGAATCTGTTCAATTTCTGCACGGGTAATTGGTTGAGAATATGCAATAATAGCAAGAGTTTCCATTGCAGATTTTGAAAGACGCCCTTCACGTTTTGAACCGTAAAACTCTTTAAGTACATCCCAGTACTCTTTTTTAGGAGCAAGACACCAGCCGCCTGTAATCATTACAAGCTCAATGCCGAAATCTTCTGCATTATATTTTTCTTTGAGATGCTCAATACATTTTTCTGTTACTTCGTCGGAAAGCTGAGCTTTATTTGCGAGAACCTTAACGGTAAGTGGTTCACTTTCCAGAAATAAAATAGTTTCAACAAGTGCTGTTTCTTTATTAAAATCCATAATCGCATTTTAGCACAAAAAAATATTATTGTCACAGACTTGCAGAATGAAAATGTTACTTTATTTTTCTTTCATTCTCTATAGCGATTATCTTGTTCACAATCTCTTTTTCTTCATCGGAAAGCAAATCGTCAGAATATTTCTTGTTAACCTTATACCCTGCAATCGACTCATAAAAGCTTTTCAACTCCTTGTCTTTAAAATTACGTCCGTAAAGCGCGTAAAAATCATTTCTTGCAAGGCGGAGCTGCTTTTCTGTCATAAAGCATAAATTGTATCTGAGAAACGCTTTGGTAAAATTGCTTCGGGCATTTACGGCCGTTTGTCCTTCAAAACCTTCTGCGGTCAACCAGCCTGTGCCTTCGTAATCAAAAGAGTGAATTGTAATAGCTACGCTTTCTTCAGCAGATTCCGGCTCAACATTCTCTGCTTCAAGTCTGAAAGTGTCTGGCGCAATCCATTTGAAGGTAAAAGAATCTTCAGGTAATGGCTGGTAATCACTATGCCCGTAGCTGTCGAGCGAACCATATTCTTTCTGCAAAAAACAAACTTGCATTATATATTTTGATGTGGCAAGATTTTTTATATCAACTGTGATTTTTCCGATGGGACCTTTCCAGGATTTGCCCGTGCCGTAAATATAATCAAAAAATCCGTCAATGCCAAAATACAAGCCGCTGGCTGTGACCCCATAAGGGCATTTGTATTTTATGCAGGTTTGCCGGGTCTGATTTTTTTCAAAATGCACCTGCTTTACATACCAGAAAAGCTCAATTCTGTCGTTATCTGGATTTTCGAATCTTTTTACCTGAACTTTTTCATCATCAACAAAAGTTTCAAAATCTTCAAGATAATGTCTGCCGTTATGCCATTCCCAAATGTTTTCAGGAAAGCCAATTTCAATTGTTTTTGCTTCTCCTTCATTTTTAAGCCAGAACCTTGCATCCACGGTATAATAATCTTCGTACATAGTGATAAGAACATGCTCCGCTGTCATTGCAATGTCTTCGTCCTGTACAAGCTGATAATATTGTCTGTCGCTATTGACCGTGCCAGCCCCTCCGCCGTAACACTCAACATGAGCATCATCGGCAAAAAGCATAAATGCAAAAAAAAATATAATCAGTAATAGTAAACTTTTCTTCATTTAATTAGCAGTTAGTTCTTCTTCTGCCGGTACATAACCGTCTGAATCTTCCCTGCAGCAAATTTTTATGTCGCCAAAAAGCTTGTTCTGGAATATAACAATCATCTTAAATTTTACTGCTTCAAGAATTGCCATAAATGCACAGATTACGTCCATTGCATTTCCTGGTCTTGTCAGCAGGTCTGTAAACATACAACTTTTTTTATCTTCAAGCAACTCATTCATAAGAGTAATCTTCTCGTTTACAGAAATTTCTTCATACATGTTAAGAATTTTTTCATTTGAATACTGATGCATGATTGTTTTAAAAATATCCTGCATCTGCTGAAGCAATTCCCATGTATCTACTTCTTCCCACTGCTGCTCTGCATCATCAAATGGCAATACACGCTGAATCTTTTTTCGTTCAAAATTCCAGTCATTATCATCTTCCTGCTCTTCCATAAGAGAAGAAAGCTTCTTAAATTTCTGATATTCAATAAGGCGATCTACAAGTTCCTGTCGTGGATCTTCTTCATCTTCATCATCGTATGCAACTTCAACAGGAAGCATCATGCGGCTTTTTATATAAATAAGTTTTGCAGCCCAGCTGTAAAATTCCGACAAATCTCCCAAATCTGTCTGAACTGCATAATCCAGATATTCAAGATATTGTTCCGTTATCTGCGCAATTGGAATATCGTAAATGTTTACTTTACTTTCACGAATTAACGACCATAATAAATCGAGAGGTCCTTCAAATTCTCCGGCTTTATAAGCATGTTTTACGGCAGTTTTTGTTTCAACTGAATTTCTTTGAATCTCTTGTTCCATAGCTATCTATTTTCTCCACAGAAACTTCACCTTGTTTTTTTAAATTTTCAAGGCATTCTTCATATTCTCTTCTTATTTGAATATCGGCAGAATTATCTAAAATCTCAATAGCTGGAATAAGAACAAATGCTCTTTCTTTTATTCTTGGATGTGGAACTGTAAGGATTTCCGTATCGTATTTTTCGTCACCAAACAATTCAATATCTATATCAAGCGGGCGCGGACCAAACCGGATTTCATTTTGACGGTTTCGTCCATATTTTTCTTCTATTTTGTTTATTATTTTTAAAAACTCGAATGCATCAAAATCATCGGCAATAAAACCAAGGACTGCCATATTGTAAAAATCATCCTGATCTTCTACATACATTGCCTTAGTTTTATATACCGATGAAAATGAAGGATCAGCTAAAAGTCTTTTCAAATCGACACAGGCACATTCTAAATTTTCAAGAGGAGTTCTATTGTTAAAAGTTCTGTTCGAACCTAAACCCAATAAAACTCTCTTCATTTTAGAACAATCCCTCTGCTAAAGCTGCATCGTTATCTGCAGGCTTTTCTGCTTTTGATGAGGTTGATTTCTTATCTGAATCACCTTTAGATTCGGTTTTTGCCTCTTTTTTTGAAGCGTCAACAACTTTTCCATTTTTATCTTTCAAAGTCTGGCCTGGAAAAACTTCAGCACGAATCTTTGCTTCTATCTGAGCTGCAACTTCCGGATTCTGTTCAATAAAGCTAACGGCATTTTCTTTGCCCTGCCCTATTTTTTCTTCACCCATTGTATACCATGCACCACGTTTATCAATTATTCCATGTTTTACAGCAGAATCAAGCAAACTTGCAGAAGAAGAAATTCCCTTTCCAAAATAAATATCGAGTTCGCATTTTCTAAATGGAGGTGCTACCTTATTTTTAACAACCTTTACTCTTACTCGATTTCCCAAAGCATCTTCATCGCCTTTTCCATCAATAGTTTCGATTCTTCTTATTTCGAGTCTCACAGATGAATAGAACTTCAAAGCCTGTCCACCGGTAGTCGTCTCCGGGTTACCGAACATAACACCAATTTTCATTCGAATCTGATTGATAAAAATCACAATACAGTTAGAACGACCAATCACAGCAGTAAGTTTACGCAATGCCTGACTCATAAGCCGCGCCTGCATCCCCATAACTGCGTCTCCCATTTCCCCTTCAATTTCTTTCTGAGGTGTAAGAGCTGCAACAGAATCGACTACAATGATATCTACAGCACCGCTTCTAACCAGATTTTCTGTAATTTCAAGAGCCTGTTCTCCAGTATCCGGCTGAGAAACCCATAATTCATCAATATTTACACCAAGATTCTTAGCATAAACAGGATCAAGAGCGTGCTCCGCATCAACAAAAGCAGCAACTCCACCCAATTTCTGACTTTCAGCAATTGCGTGTAAAGCTAATGTTGTTTTACCGGAACTTTCAGGTCCGTACATTTCAATAACACGACCTTTAGGATAACCACCAATTCCTAAAGCCTCGTCAAGCAAGATTGAGCCGGAAGGAATTACTTCAATTCCCGCAGCATCAGCCTTGTCTCCAAGTTTCATAAGAGCTCCCTGACCAAACTGCTTTTCAATCTGCAGTTTAGCAGCTTCAAGAGCTTTCATTTTTTCAGATGTATCCATCTGTACCACATTTGAACTAGACATAAAGCCACCTTCCTCCCGTATATAATATGGCCCAATACTTTCAATTTTTACAAAATTTTTTGAAAAAAATTAGCTTTTACAAAGTTTTTTTGAGCATTTTTTGCAAGGCAAAAATACATCAATCAAAATGTCATAAATAACATTTTAATTATTTTACTATTTTTTTGGACTCTGGTAAACTGCTCGACCCATTATACAAAGTTCACCATCAGCTTCTGTAAGCTTTCCAAGAATTTTTACACTTTCTGCAGAATTAAAGCTTGGAACTGAATCAAATTTTACAGTCACAGTTCCATCATATTTTTCAAGGTTTTCATCGCCGACTAAAAAACTGCATGAAAAAGAAGAATCATCATAAGTATTTGTATTGGAAATCTTTCCGCCCCAGTCTACCCAGCAATCATAATACAGGTACGGGCTTTCTTTAACTTCCTGTAAAGCAGGAACATCTTTTATTGTATTAAAATCAGGAATTTCAAAATAAGAAGCAAGTATTCTTGATTTCTGCTTTATGCTCAATGCTGCATTTGCATTTAGAATTGTATTTACTTCTTTTTGAGCAGCATTATCTCTTCCTTCCTGGAAATATTTTAATGCGGAATTATATTTTTTTGTAATTTCCTTATCCGAAAAAACAAATTTATAAGATTGTGTAGATAAATCACTTTCCTGTGCAGAAGATTTTTCTTCATCCGTTAAAACCAAATCAGATAAATCTGCCCTTGGTCCTGTAGGATTCTGATGCCGCGGGAAAAATGTAACTGCAACGGCACATCCCAAAACACAGGCAAATACAGGAATCAAAATAGAAACAAATTTCTGATAATTTACTCCCAATGGAGGATAAAACTGTTCTATACGGCCTGTATCAACCCAGCGGCATATAGTATCATAATCGCCCTGAATGCGTCTTATAAATTCCATTGCGGCAAGCGCTGTTTTATTTGAAGGATCAATTTTTGTAATATCAAGATAATACTGCAAAGCTCTTGCGGTATCGCCGTGGCGCAAAAATATTGCAGCTTGTCCTAAAAGAAGCCGTGAATCTGTAAGACGGATTCTTCTGGCCATTTGAAAATACGACGATGCAGCTCCAATATCACCGACATAAAGACACGCAACTCCAATAGCAAGGTAATATTCGAAATTTTCTTCATAAATCTCAGACTTACTTTCGAGACGTTTTATAGCGGTAGCAAAATGCCGCTTTCGCATATCATTCCAAGCTAGAGTCAAAGCATCTTTTGCCATACTATTGCCTCAAAGATTCAAGAATTGCATCAAGTTCTGCATTAAGCTGCAGAATTTCATTTCTGTTTATAGAAGAACCGTCTTCTTCCAATGCATTAATTTTATCAATAAGCTGCTGGATATATTCCGGAGAAAGCTGCTCCTTTGAAAGATTATTTACATCAAATTTTACACTAGGATTTGCAGGCTTAGTCTCCACAACAGGAGAAATCTCTTCTACTCTGCTATCCTTAATATTTTTATTCTGTTCCGGTTCAATAATTTCATTTTCCGTAATAAGAGAAACTTCACTCTTCTCAGCACCGGCACCTACAGTTTTTAATGAGGTATCTTTATCAAGATTCTTTATATAAGCAACTCCGGAAGGTTTTGAATCTCCTGTTGAAAATGTCATATAGAAGGTATACGAAGTCTTTTTTTCAGGAGAAAGTTTTTCTTCCGGCCAAATAAGTGCAACTGCTGAATTGTTATAAGACATTAATGTATCAAAAGAACGGAACGAAAGCATTTCCGGTTCCCATGTTGATTTTTCCAGTGTTGAATAATTTGCAAGTGCAACCATCTGCAAACGGGAAATATCTGCTCCTGCAATAATAAACTGAAGTGTTGTATTATTATTTTTAGAAGTTATGTAAGGAACTTTTTTTGCATCACGAATTACAAGTTCACTTTTTACAGGCTGATTATTGTCGTCATAAAAATGATACTTTGAACTTTCTCCAAGAATAGTATCAAAAATTCCCTTCAACGCAAAAACCTCATTTCTTGTTCCAAGGTTTTCTACAGTAGAAGTTATTTTTAAAATATCTGCATCAACAGTTTCGGCAATTGTAAGCATTTCAAACTGAACAGTAACTTTTGCAACGCCTTCTACAGTATAAACAATTGTCATTCCGTTTGCAGAATTTGTAACTTCGGAGCTAACCTGTTTACTTGAAATAAGTCTGTAAATTTTTGAACCGGCTTTTAAATAAAAACCGGATTTAGTAAATTCATTTCCTGTAGATAAAACCGGATACGCTTTGTTTTCTTCATCAAAAACACTGATTCCAAAAGTACCTAAAGTTCTTTTATATCTTAAATGAATGATTCCTCTGTCTTTTGTAAACTCTTTTGGAAAAGCAGAAAGTTCTTCTTCCTCTTCTGCTGCCTTTTCCTGTTTTTCAGGCTTATCTGCAGATTTTTCCTGCTTTTTTTCATTTTTCTTCTGTTCTTTCTCTAACTTTTTCTTTTCTTTTTCAAGCTGCTTTTCTATTTTCTGCTTTCTTTTCTGTAAATCATCCAGCTGCTTTTTGGAAAGTATATCTACATCAACACCATCAAAATCTTCCAATATTTCTGTAAGATCATTTACTTTTTCCTGAGTCTGCTCCAGCTTTGTAGAAGCACATGAAGAAAAGCTTCCGCAAATCAGCAGAAAACCTAATAAAATAATAGAAAAAGATTTTAAATTTTTTTTCATAATAAGTCTCCTGCTATTTCTGATTCAAAATATCCTGCGCTTCCTGAGCTTTTAATTTTAAAAGCCTTATCTGTTCCTTTGTTTCATCGTACGGCTCTGAATTTGGAACATCAACTTCATTTTCAAAAGAAGATTCTGTATTTTTTTGTTTTACTGTATTTTCCACGCCAGCCTGATTTTCTTTTTTCTGATTTTCCATGTATAACTGCTGCTCAAGATCAGAAACACGTTTTTCCAAAGCTTCATTTTTTGCCTGAGCTTCTAAAAGACGCTGGCGGGTTGAATCCAGACCTTCGGAATTATACATTCTAAGCTGGCGTTCATATTCTTCTTTGGCAGAAAGGTATTCTTCGCCTGTCTGTTTTAAAAGATATAAAAGCTTTTCTTCCCTTCCACGCTGCAAAATTGTTTCCATTCTATACTGCGCAGCCGGAGCTTTTGGAGATTCCGGGAATTCAGTAATTATACGTTCATACATTCTCTCTGCATCATCATATTTATAACTTGCAAAAAGAGATTCACCAATATAAAAAAGTGCATATGAATATAAATCAGATTTTTCGTTCTGATGACAGAAGTCGCTTAAGGTAACAATTGCTTTTTCATATTCACCAAGATTATATAAACATTTACCTTTCTGATAGCTGATTTGAGAAGTATATAATGAATTTTTAAACTTTTCCAAATACAAATTACAGTCATCAAGGGCAGCTTTATCGTCCCCGGAATAGCTTTCTGCAGATATGAGCATATAATAAGTTTCCGGAGTTACGTTTTCAGGATAAGAAGCAGCCTTCCTCAGCATAATTTTTGCCGATTCCCAGTCGCCCAGAGAAAAGAATTTGCAGCCTTCGACAAAAGCAAGAGTCCCGGATTCTGAAGCATTTACACAAAAAACAAAAAGACTAACACAAAGAAAAGTCAGAAGTTTTTTCATTATTCCCCCATAACATGGAAATATTCTAGCAGTTCCAGTTCAAAGACCCGTTAAAAAAAGCTGAGCCAGAAACAATTATGTCAGAACCGGCTTTTAATACAGAATCTAAAGTAGAACTATTAATTCCACCGTCAACCGAAATCAAATAATTATAGCCCTTCTCTTCCCTCAGTTTTTTTAATTCAACAACTTTATCTACGCAGGAAGGAATAATTGTTTGACCTCCCCAACCGGGATTAACGGTCATCACCAATATAATATCGGCAGTTTTTGCAATTTCCAACAGTGCAGACACCGGAGTTCCTGGGCACACTGCAACTCCTGCCTTTTTTCCCATTTCATGAATCATCTGCACAAGTCTGTGAGAATGATTTGTTGCTTCTATATGGAAGGTTAAATAATCTGCACCGGCTTTAGCAAAACTTTCAAGATGATTTTCCGGATTATTAACCATAAGATGAACATCAAACGGAAGTTTTGTAAACGGACGTATTGAACGTATTACAGGCTGCCCGTAAGTTATCTCAGGAACAAAAGAACCATCCATAACATCAATATGAACTAAAGAGCCATTATTTTTTTCTATCATCTCAACTGCCTGACCAAGATTAGAAAAATCTGCAGACAATATAGATGGAGCAAGCATAGGTGTTTTCATAACATATAAATAATAACAAAAAAAATTAATTGTGTGAACTTCTTAAACTTGTTACATTTTGATTTTTTCTCTATACTTAACTTATGACACAAAAAGAAGTTGCCTCATATATCGATCATACGCTTTTGGCTCCTCAAGCAGGAATTAAACAGATAATTACTCTCTGTAAAGAAGCATTGCGATACGAATTTGCTTCTGTATGTGTTAATTCCAGCAACGTCGGAATTGCAAAAAACGAGCTTGATGGAAGTAATGTAAAAGTCTGCACTGTCGTAGGATTTCCTTTAGGTGCGTGCATTTCTAAAATCAAAGCACTTGAAGCAAAAAATGCTATAAGAGACGGTGCCGACGAAATTGATATGGTAATTAATATTGGTGCTGCAAAAGACGGAAGATTTTCTGCAGTAAGTTCCGATATAGCAAGCGTTGTTCATGCTTGCAGAATGGAAGGCAAAAGACAGAATAAACAGATAATTGTAAAGACAATTCTGGAAACCTGTTTTCTTGATGATTCTCAGATAAAAGACTGCTGTTTATGTGCCCTAAAAGCCGGCGCCGATTATGTAAAAACTTCTACAGGTTTTGCAATTCCAAAAGATGTAGACGGCAGACAGCTTCCTAACGGTGCAAATGAACATCACGTGAGACTTATGCGTTCTGTTGTAAAAGACAAAATGGGAGTTAAAGCTTCCGGAGGAATCCGCTCGGCAAGAACTGTAATAGATATGCTCGAAGCAGGTGCTTCAAGAATCGGAACTTCTAACAGCGTAAATATTATAGAATTATGGGACGAAAGTGTTCCCGTAAGAATCCCGGATTATAAGCTTTAATTTTTTACCGGCGGCTTATAAAACAAAAGCGTATTATCTTCAACTTTCATACGGAGCTTTCGTTCATCATGAAGAACGGCAATGTAAGATTTTATTGTTGAAGAAATGAGCGCATACTGGCTTAAATTCATATTCAAAGAATTTCTTTTGGCAACATATTTTATAATCTGTTCAGCCGTCATAAAATCCTGAGAATTCAGAGCTTCCAGAATACACTCTTTTGTTGTAAGGATTGCAATTTTATCCAGTTCTGCAGTTTCTTCTATATTTCCGGATATAACTTTTCCATGACTCGGAACACAGTAAGAAAGGTTTTCTATAGAACAGATTTTATCGAGTGAGTTCATAAACTCATTCGGGTTTACAATAAGCGGAATCCAATGTCTTGCAATTTCCTCGCGCGTAAAAAGCGCATCACCGGAAAATAAAATTTTACTATTATCCCTGCAGTTTAATATAATTCCAAAATGACCGTGACTGTGTCCTGGAAGTTCAATAAAGGTAATTTTTCTTTCATCAGAAAGTTCAATCACAGAATCAGGATTTACAACTTCATCAGGGATGACAGAATCTGCCTGAAAAAAATGAGTTCTAAGCTCGTGAGGAGGATAACCGCCCCACAAAAAAGAACTCAGCACGACAGGATTTTCCATATTTCCCCTTTCGCTAAAAGGAGAATAAATAATGCAGTTTGTATTTTCTTTTATGAAATTATGGGCACCGCAATGATCGGCATGGGCATGTGTTGTAAGAACTGCCTTTATTAAAAATGAAATGCCTTTATTAGCTTCAAAAAATTCATTAAGAGTGTCGAGGATATATTCCCCGTCTATTTCGGTACAGCCGGAGTCAATTAGAAAAACACCGGCGTTTTTCTGCTCATCATCAAATGAAAGAATTACGCCGACATTTGTTGAATTTGGAATTACAAAAATATTTTCTTTTAATTCAAAAATTTTTTCTGTGCAGAACATTATAGAATAATTGCTCTGCGCGGAAAATTAATTTCCGCGCAGAAACTTAAATTAATAATCTTTAGCCTTCTGAATATCCTTAATAGTATAGTTGTAATTATGTTCATTAATTGTAAATTCAACCTTTGAACCAACTTTCTTATCAAGAATAGCATTTCCAAATGGAGACATATAAGAAATAATGTTGTTATCAGGATCAGATTCCCAAGGGCCAAGAATTGTATAAGTTTCTTCTGCAGAAGTATCGTTATTAACGAGTGTTACGACAGTTGCAAATGAAACAACAGCAGTTGTACTTGTAGTTGGATCGAATACAACAGCTCTTGAAAGTTCTTCCTGAAGTTTAGAAAGAGTAAGCTGGAGGTAATGCTGCTGTTCGCGAGCGGCCTTGTATTCAGCATTTTCTTTAAGGTCTCCCTTAGCACGAGCTTCTGCAACATCTTTTGCATTTGCAGGAAGATCTTCATTCTGAATCTTTTCTGCTTCAGCTTTCTTTTCTGCAAGTTTCTTAGCAGTTACTGTCATACCCTTTGGCTGTACAGTCTTTTCTTCAGATACACGGAACTTGAAGTCAGGATACTTTTCAAGAATCTTGTTTCTTGCAAGTGCCTTGTAAGAAGGATCGATGTCTGCAATATCATCAATAAGTGTGTACATTTTCTTAACAGCGCTTTCGCCATTTTCAAACATGTAAGAGAACAATACATCGTCTTTGAAAAGAAGCATAGTTGCATTTTTATTGATTTTCTTGTTTTCTGTTGAATCAACGTGATTGTTAATTTCGCGGAATGTAATTTCAATAATATTAATCAAAGCGATTAACTGTTTCTCATAAGTTACACCGGCATCTTTGAACCACTGCTCGTTCTGACATTCCCTAAAGAAGTAAATTACAGTTTCGCGGTAATCCTTGCAGTTTTCAAAACTTGTTCTTACAAGATTCTGAACATCAGCTGTATGTCCTGCTTCAATCAAATCTGAAATGAGCTTTCCATCAAGAACAGTTGGGAACAAATTAATATACTGAACATTCCAGTCTTTAAGATCGTCCTTAATATACTTAAGGAAATCTTTTTTAAGATGAGTATTCTTTGTATCTTTAAGAAGTGTATAAATCTGTCTTGGATTTTCAATCTTGCTGTAAATTTTTTCAAATGATTCTTTTACAGGGAATTCAATAGATTTCTTAACACTAGAAATGTATCTTACAACGAGGTAAGAAGCCAAAACCTGTTCTGTAACCTTTGTAATGTTCTTAAGATATCCAGTGAAGTATGAATACATTTCTGCAAACATATCATTTGGATCGTCCAGGTCGCTTTCGAAGAATTTCATAAGAATATCAATTCTTGCAAAGAACTGTTTCTGAGCTTTAAACTCGTTAGAAAGTTTTTCCTCAGTAGTGATATTTCCGTCTCTTACAGTATACATAGAAATATCATTTGGATTTACGCCAAATTTAGCATTTGTTTCAAGAATCTTCTTTGCAGCTGTATTCCATGAAGTCCAATCACTTGCTGTAAGAATTGAAGGAACAAGTTCTGCCTTAATTTTCTTGAAGTCACAGCAGTTATCAAAGCTGCGGATGATTGTTTCCAAAGCCCATTCTTTGTTTTCTTTAATCTTCTTTGCAAGCTGGTGGTCTTTATCGTTTGCTTTAAGAACCCAGATATGATTGTCTGAAAGTGGCTGCAAAGCTGTAACTGCCATAGAAAGCTTCATGCCGCGGGTAACTCTGATTTTTTTACCCTCTTCATTTTTCATGATCTTTCCAGAGCCGTCCTTTTTATATTCTCCGAACCAAATCTTAAGATCATCTTTTTCAAGCTTTACGATTTTTCCAACACCCCAGTTTCTGTGATAAACGTAATTTCCTTTATCAAAAGCGATGTGCTTTTCAAAATCGTTGATAGCTTCAAATACGTTTCTGTAATTCTGTGTAAGATTTGAAGAACGAATATATTCATCAAGGCGACTGTGATTTGCATATTTTGCCTGATAGCAGTCTGTAATTTCTTTTCTTGCCCAAGTATCCTGAGCATCTGCTTCGAGATTCTGTTTAAGAATTAAAATTGCTGTATCCCACTTCTTCTGTTTTTTGTACCATTCGTAAAGCTCCTGCATAAGAGTTGCAGTTTTGATTTCTCCCATAGTTTTAGAAATCTTTCTTCTAAGGTGCTGGAAGAATTCAAATTCCTGTGGAATTGCATCAACAAGTTTTGCCCAAACTTCTTTACAAGAAGCATAGTTATTAAGATTAATGTAACGAATGATTGCCTTTTTATAGTAGTTTACAGCAGTTTCTTTATCGCCGGCTTGATCATAGTGATCAGCAAGATCTTTAGCGAGATCAGCTTCATCAAAATCAATTTTTACGAGTTTTTCATAAAGCTCCCAGCATTTATCATCCTTTTCTGCGCGGTAATTATCAGCAAGTGTTCTAAGCGCAAATTTGTTATTAGAATCATCGTAAAGGATATGTTCACAAAGGTAAGCAACAATGTTTTCCTTGTGATTTTTCTGGAAAATATCAATAAGTGAAACAAGGTAAGAATTATCCAATGTACCGCTGTGAAGATTCATCATTCCGCAGATATACAAAGAAATAATGCTGTCCTTGTTATGTAAAAGCTGTTCTTCACAAATTGCCTGGAGTTCTTTCTCGCAGTTCTGTTCATGAGCCTGTTCAATGATTTTTGCAAGTTCCGCAATATCATTCTGAGTATAATTTCCGATAGTTGTGCGGGTAAATGTTTCTTCTCTCAGTTTGTCTGAAATAGACTGTACTAAATCTGCCATAGTAACTCCTTATAAAAACAAAACGTCATTTTATGTAAGACTCGTAAATTGACGAATCTAAGATTTTAATTTTCAAAAGTATTTCACTGATCTTTGAATTATTTTCTTTGGCAAGTGCATAATAATCCAAAAGCCAAAAATAACAGTTCAAAAGACGAGGAACCAACAGTTCGCGGTTGCAAGAAGGATCCTTATTTTCATTCTCCAACGCATAAATGTCTTTTTTTAATTTTGCCACTTCCTGTGAAGAAAGTTCTTTTTTTACATTAAAAATTCCTGTCAAAACTCCATAAACCGGAATCCAGTATTGTGCAGTTTTTCCAGAATAGCCTTTTTCGTCTGTAATCTTTACAAGACACTTTATTATCTCCGAATCAAGAAAATCCATATCAACGTCATCGGGAGAAACAAAAAAGGCTTCTCTAAAAAGAACTTTTCCGATTTTGTCTTCACCGCAAAGTGAATAGCAATCAGCAAGTTCAGCCAGTACAGAACCTAAATTCGGATAAATTCGGTTTGCTTCCGTAAGATAGGTTCGCGCATTTTCGTAATCACCAAGTTTTTTGTAACAAATACCAATTTTTCTGTAAATTTCAGCCTTCTGGTATGAATCCTTTTCATCTTCATGCTTTTTGAAAAATTCCAAAGCATTAGAAAAAAATCCCTGTTGAACAGCTTGAAGAGCCGGTTCATACACATCTTCAGCATAAAAGAAGTGCTCCTGAAAAGTTTTCCATTCAGCTAGAGTACATTCGCTTCTTTCAATAAAATCTTCGATTCTTTTAAGCCGATTAACTGAATCAATCCAAAAAACATTGTATCGATTAGTCAGGATAATTTGCGGACAATCCAAAACAGATTCAAAGAGATTTTCCAGAATTTTCTGAGCCTCAAAAGGATTTCCCTGCCGAAGCAATTCAAGAATTTCCTTGAGTTTTTGTTCCGTCTGCAATTCCATAATGTCTTATTATAATTTTATAGATAAGAATATTTTTAGTCAATAAAAGTTATGAATTTTTATGAATTTTAGGACAAGATTTATACAACCAAAGTTTAAATCTGTCAAGCATTTTTTTTCATAAAATCCGTTTTTTTTTCTTATTGCGATAATATCAAAAATGAATTAAAATGATTCTGAATATGTGTCGGGGCATACGGCTTTATTCAAATTATTTTATAGGAGCAAATTTATGGCATTTAAAGTTACTGATCAGTGTGTAAACTGCGGTGCTTGTGAAGCAGATTGTCCAGTTGGAGCTATCTCTGAAAATGGAGATGCACGTGTAATTGATGCAGAAAAATGCATTAGTTGTGGAACCTGCGCTGCAGATTGTCCTGCAGGTGCAATCGTCGAAGAATAATATATTTTTTCGGATGATTATCCAAAGTAAGCAGACTTCCTGATTTTTTGAAGTCTGCTTTTTTTATAGTAAAAAAATGAAAGCAAAACTTTTTTTTGTATTTTTAGTTATTTTTTCCTGCGCACTGACCGCTCAACAATCAGCGGCCGAAGCGCCTAAGCACACTGAGCATAAAACTATAACAATCGACACTTCAAAATTACCCGTAATTGATTCCCTTCAATCCTTTATAAAAAACGAAGACGGAACTTATCAAAAAAATGACATGCTCTATCAATATCAAAAGCTTATAGAAAACAATAATAAAGCCCTTATGGCCGGAAAAGAAGTTCAGCAGATTTTTTTCCTTTACAAAAATACGGAAGGCTTTACATTTCAGGGACTGGCGGCCAGAACAACAATAAATCAGGAAACGCTGGCAACGCTGAATTCAATTGCCGAGGCTCAAACCGATATTAAAGACAAAGTTTTTATTTTACCGACTGTAAAAAGCGGAATTTTTATTCCAAAAGACAGAGGAACAAATTCTCTGGAAATTCTCCTTCAGGAAAATTACAGCACAAAATCCTTAACAAAAAACACTTTATACTATATTATAGATGGTAAGGAGTTTTATCTTTTTGTTGATCAAAGATTAAACCCTACAGAACGTGCTTACTTTCTTGATTCATCACTAAGGCTCCCGCTTAATAATGATTCTTTCTGGATATCTTCGGAATTTGGCATGCGCAAAAATCCTTTTTCGGGAGAAATGAAAAATCATAACGGCATTGATCTGGCGGCAGAAGAAGGAACTCCTGTTTACGCCATAAAAGACGGCGATGTTTATTCCTGCATAGAAAATGATTCAACCTTTGGAAACTACATCGTTTTGCGGCACGATTTAGGAAAAATGACAAGTACATATGCTCATCTTTCTAAAATAACCGTTAAACAATATCAGTCGGTTAAGAAAGGTGATATTATCGGCTATGTAGGACAGACGGGAATGGCAACAGGCCCTCACCTGCATTTTGAGATACGGGTCGGAGGAAAGGCTTTAGATCCAAGGGAAAAATTAAATTTAGAGCAATGAAAAAAAGTTCTTTTGTAAAAACAATCATTCTCCTCACTTTTTTTTCTGTATCTGCCCGTATGTATTCAGAAACTTTTAGAGTAAGCAAGGTTCATGAAGCAAAAGTTCTTCAGGAACAGGGCTCGGAAGCAACAGCGAGGCTTAATATAAATGATGCACTTGCAATAAAACTTCCCGAAGACCGTGATTTTATTGAAGGTCTTGAATTAAAATTCGAAATTCCCGAAGCTGTTGCCTACTGGATGGATTGTGTTGCCTGCTCAGTTTATTCAAACATAAAACCAACACCTTCAAGTTCTCAGATTGATTATTCAGGAACCAGAGTTTATGTAAGTACTCTGCCGGGAAAACTTTCCTGGGTTTTGCAGATTCCACTTAAAAAAGAAAATTCATTAAAATCCAACAATTACACTACAAAGGTTGATTCCATAGTTGAACCTTCAGGAAATGCAATACTTGTAAGACTTCAGCCGGTAATGAAAGGCGTTCCGGAAGAAACATTAAATTCAATTATTCCGATTACTGTAAAGCCGATTCTTTCTAACAAAGGACTTCTTGAACTAAAGGCAAGTGATAACGGAGAGGCTCCAAAAGCCTATTCTGTCTTTATAGATGATAAAATTGCGGCCTTAGATAACGGAAAAATTATTTTAGACGGCGGAATTCACAATATTTCAATTATTTCTGAGTTTTACAGAAACGAAATGCGTACAGTCCGCATAGAAATTGCAAAAACTACTTTAGTTCAGGTTGATTTAAAAAGCATTGAACCTACCCTGATTATTCAGGCTCCGGAAGGTTCCCAGATTTTACTTGATGACGCAGAATGTAAGATAATTGGTCAGGAATTCCTTATTACCGAAGGCGAACACAAAATAAATTTCAAATTCGGCGATTACGAGATCCTGCGAACTATTACCGCAATTAAAGGAAAAACCTATAAAGCCTCTTTTTCTATGGATTTTGACATAGAAGAAGAATAAATTCTTCAACGGCGCTCAAAATTTCAAATAAAATAATTAAAGATTTGGCCATTCCCAGACGATAATATATGTATCGAGGACATTTTCCCCTCCCACCCATGTCCTCGATTGCCTGATGGGCATGGCACGGATTCGTTCCGTGCCTTTTTTTTTGCAAATCATGAAA
>JAEEGL011581712.1_pt1 | contig 19991 bp, 9 predicted proteins | sample 9134231 | NCBI WGS metagenome assembly JAEEGL01 (sample SAMN16246548, study PRJNA631951) | gut metagenome | biome: gut microbiome; feature: rumen; material: fiber-attached | host: Bos | place: Iran: Karaj | collected 2018-10
CCTCATAACCTTATAACCTCATAACCTCATAACCTTATAACCTCATAACCTCATAACCTTATAACCTCATAACCTCATAACCTTATAACCTCATAACCTTATAACCTCATAACCTTATAACCTCATAACCTCACACCCTCATCTATTTCTCTGTACTCAATTGTTGGGTTGAATAGTCATATTCCGACCCATAGGAGCTGTGGGGTATACTAAAGATAACAATCATGAATAGAACAGCCAAAGCTGCAACCCACTTGTTGTACTTCCACTTCAGAGTGGCAAGGGCTGCAAGAAAGAATAAGAAAGATAAGAGTGTCTTGTTGTCAGTAAGGTCTGTTCCGAGGGGAAAACCTGTCCACCATGGTCCGAATGCGAAGTGCTGTACGAGGGGACCAAAGATAAAACCACCAATAAACAAGGTTCCCACGGTGATTTTCAACCACTTACTGTATTTTTTGTGAGTAATAACCAACAATAAAGTATAAATGGCAAACAACATCGCAGCAAACATAAACAAAATGTGGGGTATAAGAATACCGGCAGGGACATCATTGCGGAAACGTATCACAATTGGTTCATCGGCCTGATAGTCTTTTCCATCAACAGTGATGTAATATTGCAGCTTCCCTGCGATAGGTTGCACTGGCAATGCTGCCTGTAATTCATTGTCTTTCAGTTCGAAATCCACAGTGGTGTATTCATCTGAGGTCGGATAACAGCGGTAATGTATCTGCGCCTTCGTATCCGATGGAACACCTTTGAGCTTCACTATTTCGTCGTGCTGCACACCACTTCTGGGTAGTTTTACCTTGTAATTCTGTCCATTAAGTTCAATGGCAACTTTCTTGGGGTAGGTGGGCCCAGTCATACGCTGGAATATACTCAATGCCAATGTGATGACAATGGCTAATATCCAAAACAAACTTTTTTTCATTTCTCAGCAGGGTTTAAATGAACTTCAAACAATATGGTTTCTTCGCCGCGAAGAACTTTCACAGGAATAGTGGTTCCTGCCTTGAGTTCCGACAAGCGTTGCATGTATTCTTCGATATCTTTGACGGGCTTACCGTCTATTTCCTGAATGATGTCGCCGCTCCTGATACCCGCTGTGTGTGCAGGTTTGCCTGCAACTACAATATCGGCACGCAGACCAGGTGTATCGCTTGCACCCATCGCATCTGTCATAAGTCCTAACGTTACTTTGAACTTGGCATGACTGTGATTGCTACTGCTTGGCACATTGATATAATCAGGTGTGTTGGGCATGGCTGCCAGTTGGGTTATCAGCTCCTCGGTGTACTCAAGGGTTTGCTGCATACCATCATAATTCAAGGTTGAAGGGACATCGGCAGGGGTGTGATATTCCATGTGTCCACCGGTGGTGAGGTAGAGAACGGGAATGTCGGCTGCCACAAATGATGCATGGTCGCTCGGACCATAACCGTCAGCAATACAGGTGACTTTTAGATTTTTCTGTTTGGCTATACTTTCTACTATAGCCTTGAACGCAGAACTAGTTCCTGTACCTGAAACACTCATGGCGTCGTTACGCATACGCCCCACCATGTCCAGATTCACATTGGCTACAATATTCTTTATGTTGGCAGGAAGGTTGATGCGCTGTGCATCATCATGTTTCATCCATTCCACAAAATGTTTGGAACCAATAAGGCCTTGTTCCTCTGCACCAAAGAACGCGAAGATGATACTTCGAGGTGAACCTACCTTCTTAAAATGCTTTGCCAGTTCAAGTACCACGGCATCACCACTGGCATTGTCGTCGGCACCAGGGTGTACCGCTATAGTGTCAGGGCGACGTGAACCAGAACCTTGGCCGCCCAAGCCAAGATGGTCGTAGTGAGAACTCACAACAATGTATTCATGCTTGAGATGTTTATCTTTGCCTGGTAGGACTGCGATGATGTTATGGGTGGTCCTTGTCTCTGTCTTGCCATAGCTGAAGTTGTGGTAAAAACCTGTTTTCTTCTTACCCTTGACTATTGGCTTGAGTTTTAGAGTGCGAAGTTTGCTGGTTATATATTCAGAGGCAAGTGTGTCACCGGCTGTGGCAGGGTATCTGCCACCAAGTTCCTGCGAAGCTAAGTATTCCACCGCTTGTCTCATGTCATCCTGCCTTTGGGCGTGTACCTGCAAAACAAGTGCTAAAGCCAGGAATAATATGATATATTTTATTTTCATCAATCTTGAATTATATGATTTCGGGTGCAAAATTACAACAAACATCTCAATCTCACAATCCATATTTATGATGATTTTTTATAATGCCTCCCTTTTTTCTATAATGAAATTAGTTACTGCATGATTATGAGGGCAACCTCATAACCCACAACCTCATAACCTCACAACCTCACAACCTCACAACCTAACAACCTCATAACCTTATAACCTCATAACCTCATAACCTCACAACCTCACAACCTCATAACCTCACAACCTCATAACCTCATAACCTCATAACCTTATAACCTCATAACCTCACAACCTCATAACCTTATAACCTCACACCCTCACACCCTCCCACCCTAATATTGTTAATAAACACCAATTTTTTTGTTTTGTGGGCAGAAATGCCTAAATTTGCAGTTCATATTTGTAAGAACGATGATTTCTGTTGAATCCCTAAAGGTGGAGTTTGGCATTAAACCACTGTTTCATGATGCCAGTTTCGTGGTCAACGACCGCGACCGAATTGCATTGGTGGGCAAGAATGGTGCCGGCAAGTCCACTTTGCTCAAGATAATCTGTGGGCAGCAACGGCCCACGTCGGGACGTGTGGTTATACCCACCGACACCACCATTGGTTATTTGCCACAGGTGATGGTGCTGCAAGACGACACCACCGTGCGTGAAGAGGCTCGCAAGGCCTTCGCCTCACGTACCGATATGCGTGAGCGTCTCGATAACATGGAGCGGCAATTGGCTGAGCGCACCGACTACGACAGTGCTGAATACACCGCCTTGGTGGAACGGTTCACCCAAGAGCACGACCGCTATCAGATGATGGGAGGCGAGAACTATGAGGCAGAAATTGATCGCACACTCATGGGATTAGGTTTCACTCGTGATGACCTCGACAGTCCAACTTCGGAGTTCAGCGGTGGATGGCGTATGCGTATTGAACTTGCCAAAATCCTGTTGCAACGTCCTGATATTCTGTTGCTCGACGAGCCAACCAACCACCTTGACATCGAAAGTATCCAATGGTTGGAGCAATTCCTTGCTAATTCGTCGAGTGCAGTGATGCTCGTCAGTCACGATCGCGCGTTTATTAATAATGTCACCAATCGTACCATTGAGATAACGTGTGGACAGGTGGTGGACTACCGTGTGCCCTACAATGAGTATGTCGTCCTGCGTGCAGAACGTCGTGAACAGCAGCTACGAGCCTACGAAAACCAGCAGAAGGAAATTGCAGACATTAAAGATTTCATTGAGCGCTTCCGCTATAAAGCCACCAAGGCAGTGCAGGTGCAGAGTCGTATCAAGCAACTCGCAAAAATTGTCCCAATAGAAATCGACGAGGTGGATAATTCTGCCATGCACCTGAAATTCCCACCGTGTCTGCGTAGTGGTGACTTCCCCATTATCTGCGAAGATGTGCGCAAGGACTATGGACAGCACACCGTCTTCGACAATGTCACGCTCACCATCCGCCGTGGAGAGAAAGTGGCTTTCGTGGGGAAAAACGGTGAGGGAAAATCCACCCTCGTGAAATGCATTATGAATGAGATACCTTATACAGGTATGCTGAAAATTGGTCACAATGTGCAAATCGGCTATTTCGCACAAAATCAAGCACAGCTCCTTGATGAGAATCTCACCGTATTCGATACCATCGACTATGTGGCTAAGGGAGACATACGCCTGCGTATCAATGATATCCTCGGAGCATTCATGTTCGGAGGCGAGGAATCAGATAAAAAAGTAAAAGTGCTTAGTGGCGGTGAACGCAGTAGGTTGGCCATCATCCGCTTGCTGCTGCAACCCGTCAACCTGCTCATTCTCGATGAGCCTACCAATCACCTTGACATGCCCTCGAAGGATGTCCTTAAGGAGGCTATCAAAGCATTCGATGGCACTGCTATCATCGTCTCACACGACCGTGAGTTTCTCGACGGATTGGTCACCAAGGTGTATGAATTCGGTGGCGGTAGGGTGAGAGAGCATCTTGGTGGCATCTACGACTTCCTCCGTTCACGGAATATCGACTCGCTCAATCAGTTGGGAATGGCTGCTAATACGCCGACAGAGGAAAAAACTGAACAGCCAGCACCTCCCTCGGCAGGAAAGCAGAACTATGAGGAGCGACGTGAAGTGCAGAGGCGTATCCGCCGGCTGGAGAAGGCTGTCAAAGACTGTGAGACTAAAATTAGCAGTTTGGAGAAAAGACTCGCCGAACTCGATGCCATTCTCTGCACTCCAGAGGGGGCTTCCGACATGGAAGTAGTGACGGAATACACTTCCACCAAGCGTGTCCTCGACGAAGAAATCGAACAGTGGGAAACACTCTCCCTTCAACTCGAAGAACAAAAAGACGCGCTTCCCTCCCCATAATCCCGTTCTATCTTAATTCATCCCAATAAAAACCCAATATCATCCCAATTTATCCTATTTTTAAAAAAACCTCTATTCATTATGAAACTACAAAAAATCCTGTCTATCATGTTGATGGCTATTATGACACTGCCTACAATGGCGCAGAACTCCCAGAAGTCGGGACTCGACCTCAGCAATCTCGACCGCACAGCACGTCCTGGCGACGACTTTTATCAGTTTGCCTGTGGCGGATGGATGAAGAACAATCCTCTGCCGGCAGCTTACTCCAGATTCGGCAGCTTCGACCGACTGGCACAAGATAATAACGAGCGCATCAATGGTATCCTTACCGAACTGTTGCGTAATAGTTATGCCCGTGGTACCGTGGAGCAGAAACTCAGTGATTTCTATAAATTGGCTATGGACTCTACACGGCGCAACAATGAAGGTGTGAAGCCCGTTATGCCATTACTTAAGGAAATTGAGCGATGCAAGACCAAATACGCTTTGCGGCAACTGCAATTGAAATATGCTGCCTTCGCCTATGGTGTGCCCATGAGTACCGGCTGGGGAGCTGACGAGAAAAATGCAGGATGGAATATCCTCAATGTCTATCAAGGCGGACTGACGCTCGGACAGAAAGAGTATTATTTAGACAACGACTCTGCCACAACGGCCATCCGTGAGGCATACAAAAAGCACATTGTCAACATGTTCCGCTTCTTTGGCTACAACCAGAAGGCTGCTACACTGAAAATGAACGACGTGCTTGCCATTGAAACAAAAGTGGCCGAGATTTCCAAGTCGCGCACTGAACTGCGCGATGTGGAGGCCAACTACAACAAAATGACGATGGATGAATTTGAACGTAAATATCCAAATATCCACCTCACCGAACTGATGGTGGCAGAGGGTATGACCGAAGAGCAAATCAAGGAAATCGTTGTAGGACAGCCATCATTCATGGAAGGCGTGGATAAAATCATCGCCGATATGACACCCGGACAGCTCAAATCATACATGGAGTGGGATGTCATCCATTCCAGTGCATCGCTGCTCAGCGATGAGGTGCAGGCTGAAAGCTTCGACTTCTTCGGCAAGACTATGACCGGCCGACAGGAAGACCATCCAAGATGGAAGAGAGCCACCAATCAGGTGCAGAGCGTGATGGGTCAGGCACTTGGTAAAATTTATGTTGAGAAATATTTCCCCGCTGCTGCCAAGGAGCGCATGCTTGGACTCGTGAAAAACTTGCAGGTGGCACTTGCAGAACGCATCAAGGCGCAAGACTGGATGGACGATGTCACCAAACAGAATGCTCTCGACAAACTATCCACCTTCTATGTAAAAGTGGGTTATCCCGACAAATGGATTGACCTCAGTGGATTACAAATCGACCCACAGAAATCATTCTATGAGAATGTCATCAATTGCAGGCTTTTCTGGGATAAATGGAGTATCGACCAGAAAGCAGGAAAACCCGTGGACCGCGATGAGTGGCATATGACTCCACAAACAGTCAACGCTTACTACAATCCCACAACCAATGAAATCTGCTTCCCCGCAGGAATCCTGCAAGTGCCTTTCTTCGACATGACTGCCGACGATGCCTTCAACTATGGTGCCATCGGTGTGGTGATAGGTCATGAAATGACACACGGATTCGACGACCAAGGACGTCACTACGACAAGGATGGTAATATGAAGGATTGGTGGACAGAAGCCGATGGACGTAATTTCAACGAGAGAGCAGAGAAGTATGCCGACTTCTTCTCGGCTATCAAGGTACTCCCTGACCTCAACGCCAACGGAAAACTTACACTCGGGGAGAACCTCGCTGACCATGGTGGACTGCAAGTGGCATTCTATGCGATGCTTAATGCCATGAAAGAGAACCCCATGCCCGAAATCGATGGATTCACTCCTGAACAGCGTTTCTTCTTGGCATACGCTGGTGTGTGGGCCAACAACATCACTGATGCCGAAATCCGCAGCCGCACCAAGAGTGACCCGCACTCTTTAGGACGCTTCCGCGTGAACGGTGCACTCCCCCATATCGATATGTGGTATGATGCCTTCGGTGTGAAAGAGACCGATGCCATGTTCGTACCCAAGGAACAAAGACTAAGTTTGTGGTAATAATCAGTGGTAAGATTACAGATATATTACATCAAATTTAGCATCCGAGAGTAGAAAAGTATTCTCTAACCTCTAACCCCTTACCTCTCACCTCTCACCTCTAAAGAAACAATGCCCTTAAGAATTCCTGACAGCCTTCCGGCTATTGATTTGCTCAAGCAAGAGAATATCTTCGTAATGGACACCACACGTGCCCATACGCAAGATATTCGCCCCTTGCGTATCGTGATTCTCAACCTTATGCCGCTGAAAATCACCACAGAGACCGACTTGTTGCGACTGTTGTCAAACACACCGTTGCAGTTGGATATCAAATTCATGAAACTCAAAAGTCATACGCCTAAGAACACCCCTATTGAGCATATGATGCTGTTCTACAAAGACTTTGAAATCTTGAAGAAACAGAAATTTGACGGTATGATTGTCACTGGAGCACCCATCGAACAACTTGATTATGAAGAGGTGTTCTATTGGGATGAAATCAAGACCATCTTTGAATGGGCACGTACCAACGTCACTTCCACACTCTATATCTGCTGGGCAGCGCAGGCGGGATTGTATTATTATTATGGTATTCCCAAATACCCTCTTCCCAAGAAAATGTTCGGGGTTTTCAGACAATATCCTTCAAGCAATCGACTTCCTATCTTCCGTGGATTCGATGATGTCTTTATGATGCCACATAGTAGGCATACAGAAGTGAGACGTGAAGATATACTTAAGGATGACCGACTGCAACTGATTGCTGACTCTCCAGAATGTGGACCCAGTATCATCATGGCTCGTGGTGGACGCGAATTCTTCATTACAGGTCATTTGGAATATGCTCCCAATACACTCGACAATGAATATAAGCGTGACCGAGACATCCGTGACGATGTGGAATTGCCATGCAATTATTATATGGACAACAATCCTGACTTGCAACCACTCGTCTCATGGAGGGCACATGCCAATCTGCTTTACAACAACTGGATCAACTATTACGTCTATCAAGAGACTCCATACAACATTGATGAGATTAAATAAGTTAGGGGTTAGAGAAATGCTGGGGAGTTTTTTCGTGGGCTGCGGCAAAGCCGCAACATACGGAGAAAAAAGCTAAAGTGGTAGAGAATCCTCAATTTTCAATTTTCAATCTTCAATAATTTTCAATCTTCAATTTTCAATTTTCAATAATTTTCAATTTTCAATCTTCAATGGTGTCCCTTTAACTACTCTTTAACTCCCCTTTAACTCCCTTTTAACTACTTCTCATCTTCAATTTTCAATATAAATGCATCCTCTTGAACTCCTTGCTCCCGCCAAAAACCTTGAATGTGGCATCGCCGCTATTGATCATGGCGCAGATGCTGTGTATATAGGTGCCATCAGTCATGGCGCAAGGGTGGCGGCTGGTAATTCTATTGATGATATCAAGGCACTTTGCGACTATGCCCACCAATTCATGGCAAAGGTGTATGTCACGGTCAACACCATCGTGTATGAGGATGAGTTGGAGAAAGTAGAAGCGTTACTTCTTGACCTTGAACATGCTGGAGTCGATGCCATCCTCGTGCAGGATATGGCCATCGTCGAGATAATGCAGCGTCTGTGGGCTGAAGGTCGTGTCACCATGGCCATCCATGCCAGTACACAAACCGACAACCGCACACCTGAGAAAGTAGCATGGCTTTCTGGTCAGGGCTTTTCTCGAGTGGTACTGGCACGTGAACTGTCTATTGAGGAAATTGCAGAGATATACCGTCAGGTGCCCAACGTGGAATTAGAAGCCTTCGTGCATGGAGCTTTGTGCGTAAGTTATTCTGGTGTCTGCTATGCCTCACAGTTTTGTTTCAGGCGCAGTGCCAATCGGGGTGAGTGCGCGCAGTTTTGCCGGCTGAAATTTGACCTGACAGATGCCGAAGGACGGCAAATAGACAAACCTCGATATTGGCTCTCGCTGAAGGATATGTGCCGTATCGAACATCTGCAGCAGATGGCTGAGGCTGGGGTGACATCCTTTAAAATTGAGGGAAGACTGAAGGATGTTAACTATGTGAAGAATGTGGTGGCTGCATACAGTCAAAAACTTGATGAAATCATCCGACACGCTGATGGCCGCTGGTGTCGTCAGGCTCTGGGGCGGTGTGGTTATGCCTTTACAACCAACTTACGTAAGACTTTCAATCGGGGTTTTACCGACTATTTTGTTTCTGGCGTCAGAAAGAATATTGCTTCTGTCGATACCCCTAAGGCCATGGGCGAGTATGTGGGGAAGGTAAAGGAGATACGTCGAGACTCTTTCAATGTGGCGGGAACTGCTGCCTTTGCCAATGGCGACGGACTTTGTTTCTTCGACCAGGACAAGACTCTGAAAGGATTCCGTGTAAACCGTGCTGTGGGCAATCGTATATTCCCACAGCGTATGCCGCAGGAATTGAAACCAGGAATGGGACTGTATCGCAATAGCGACACTGCTTTTGAGAAAGCCCTTGCAGGAAAGAGTGCTGTGCGACAGATTCCGGTGAAAATGATGCTACGTACTATAGGGCATAATATCTCACTTCTGATGTCGATTGTTGGTGCGGATATTGAAGTGGATGTGCAACGGGAGATAGAATTGCAGAAGGCACAGAATCCACAGGAGGAGAATATGCACCGTCAGATGGAGAAGTTGGGGAATACTCATTATGTGGCAGAAGAAATTCATATTGATGAGCAAACAGCAACAATTTTCATTCCCTCAAGTGTCTTGGCTGAATTGCGACGGGAGGCTGTTGAAATGCTCGATAGAAAATTGGCGGCTGAATCCGACAAGAGACGCAGAACTCGCAAGATTGGTCAAGTGAATCATCTGCCGATGCCCATTCCGTCAATCTATGCTGAATACAGTTATATGTTTAATGTGGCTAATCATCTCGCCCGTGATTTTTATGCGCGGAATGGACAAAAAGGGGTGGGGGAGGCTTTTGAATTGGCAAAGGGTAACCAAATGCAAAAGTGTGTCATCATGCAGTGTCGTTATTGCATCCGACAACTCATGGGGTATTGCTCTCGTGATGGGAAAAAGGTGCCTTGGAAAGAACCTCTGTCGATGAGACTCCCAGATGGACGCACATTCAGGCTTGGATTTGATTGTAAAAATTGTCAGATGTTGGTATATGCAGGGTAATATGGAAAGAAAGAGAATACATTCGTTGAAGCGCAGAACATTTCAGATGGCGAAGACTGCTTTTTTGCCTTTTTGCTTCTTGTTGATGTTGTTGTCGTCTCTTACCATGTCGTGTGGGCAACAGCAAACGGCTTCCCTGCCAGTGGCCGATTCTGTCCAACTTACCAAGATGGATTCTATAAGGGCTGATTCTTTGGATTTTCGGATAAAGCATCATTACACCGAGAATTACAACTTTGAAGTCATCAAGGATAGTCTCGCTTTGCAAATACAAATACCAGAGGAAGCCATCAACAATATGCCGTTGGATACCTTCTATGTCGCTAAAGGAGAATTGGTGGTGGTGGCCGATATTCGCATCCTCCCTGCCGATTCGGTCGATTCAGTGTGGATACAACTGGCCAGGAATAATAATGAGTTTGGATGGGTTCACGAGAAGCAGATGTTGGTGAATGTGGTTCCCGACGATTCTATATCTCAATTCATCTATTTCTTCTCAAAAAAACATTGGTTGATATTCCTTGCCGTGTTCTTGATGGTGATGATGGCATATGGGTTGAGAAGACTCTTTAGTGATAAGTCATACGTCATACAATTTAAAGATATTGCTACTTTCTATCCCACGATGCTCACTATTACGGTGGCGTGTGCTGCTACTCTTTTTACAAGCATTCAGATGTTTGCACCTGAGCAATGGCAGGAGTTTTATTTTCACCCATCACTCAACCCGTTCTCACATCATTGGCCAATGGCTTTGTTCTTGACGTCGGTGTGGATGATTATCATCATGGTCATTGCTACTATAGATGATAGTCTCAGGCATCTCTCCATGGGGGAGGCTGTACCCTATTTTCTCGGTGTAGTGGCTCTTTGTGTGGTCAACTATCTGCTGTTCACATTCACCACATCGTTTTATCTCGGTTATCTGCTCTTGGCGCTCTATATTGGTTGGGCTGTCTATCGATATCTCTTCAAGACACGCAGCAAATACATCTGTGGTAACTGTGGCCGACAAATCAAAAGCAAGGGAAAATGCCCTTACTGTGGAGTCGTCAATGAATAGCCACTTCGTTATTACTGATTCTCACTTGTTTTATTGATATACTCACTGGGGAGCATGCCAAACTCTTTCTTGAAAAGTTTGGTAAAATACTTCGGTGTGTTGAAACCTACTTCCATAGAGAGTTCGGTGATTTTGATGCTGGGCTGCTGGCGCATGATATTGCATGCCTCTTTCAGACGGATGTTGTTGATGAATCCGGTTACAGACAATCCTGTGAGTGCACGTAGTTTATTATACAGGGTTGATGATGAGACGCACATGTCGGATGCAAATTTCTCTCGGTCGTAATCTGCATCGTCGAGATGCTGTTTCACACAGTCAATGGCTTTTTGGATAAAAACTTCGTCGGGCGAAGAATAGTGTTGCTCCTCAACTTTAAAGTCGGTCTGACTGCTGAATTTTCTGCGTATGCGCTCTCGGTTTTGGATGATGCTGTTGATACGCAACTGCAGGTCGCTCATCCTAAAAGGTTTTGTGATGTAGGCATCTGCCCCCGTTTCATACCCGACATTTTTGTCGTCATCAGTTGTTTTCGCCGTCAGCATGACCACTGGCAATTGTGCATAGTCTTTTGAGTCCTTAATCCAGCGTGTCAGTTCGATACCGTCCATGACAGGCATCATGACATCGGTTATCACAATGTCGAGATCGCGTTTGTAAATCGTGTTCAGGGCCTGTTTGCCATTGCGTGCAGTATAGACATGATAATGTTGAGCAAAGAGCTTACGCATGAGTTCCAGGAGTTCGCTGTTGTCCTCGACAATCAACATCGAGTAGTCTTTCTCCGTAGCAATGTCTTCGTTTTCTGGCTCATTGTCTGCATTCATCTGCAGTTGTTCTTCCATCTGGTCCGTTTGCTGACTGTCAATGGCCCTATTGTCGGCTGTGAGGTCTATCTCGTTCTCGTTGTATGCTGCTTTCGTGATTGGTAGGGTGACGATGAATGTGGTGCCTTTACCTTCTATGCTTTGGCAGTCGATTTCCCCGTGATGAAGCATGACGAGGTTGTGCGTCAATGAGAGACCGATACCCGTACCATGGGTGTTCATCCGCCGGTAGTCGCCATCAAGAAACCGGGTATAGAGGTGTTTCATTTTGTCCTTGGAGATACCGATGCCCTCATCACTGACTTTTAGGGTCGCCTGTTGTCCGTCGGCAGTCAGTGTCACGGTTATGCGCCCGCCTTCCTTGTTATATTTCACAGCATTCGATAGAAGGTTGTAGAGAATTTTGTCCAACTTGTCTTTATCGAACCAGGCGTCAATACCTTCGGGAGGACATGATACTATTAACTCCCCGTTTTTAGAGCCGGCCATCGGACGGATGCTCTCGCATTCATTAGCAACAAAGCGTGATAGGTCGCCGCGTGCCACCAACAGTTTCAGTTGTCCGGCCTGCGATTTCCTCACTTCAAGTATCTGGCGTAGCAGTCGGGTGAGCCGCTGGATATTGTTCTGCACCAATCCATAATTAGCACTGAATTGTGGCGCTTTCTGTCGCAATTCATCGACAGAGGCTGAAATAATAGTCAGTGGGGTGAGCAATTCGTGGGTGATATTGGTAAATACTACGGCCATAGCCAGGCGGTTCTTTGTCTTCAGGTAGTTCTTGTACCAGCGTATAACCCCGTAAATGGCACCAGCCAGCAGTGCCGCATATATCAGGTAGGCCCACCAGGTAAGATACCATGGGGGTAAAACGTTCACTTTAATACTGTAGGACATCTCTGTCTGATGTCCATAACTATCGATTGCCTTCAGCCTTAGATGATATGAGCCTGCTGGTAGGTTCTGATAAGTGGCCATCCGGTTTTCTGCATCGGTATAATGCCACTCACGGTCATAATTCTCCAGACGGTAGGCGTAACGGCATTGCTGCTGACTCTGGTAGGTGAGGAGAGAGAAACCGACAGAGAATTTATCGACTCCTGAAGGTATGGTAATCTCTTTTGTATAGAAAGGTTGGCATGTGGATATCTTTTTTTGGAAAGTGGAGTCGAGCCAGTCGTATGGTACGTCGTCAATCATCAAGTCTGATACTATCAATGGGGCGGAACCCACCTGTTGATACTTCTCTATCTGGCAAGGCTCAAAGGAAAAGAATCCGCTCACATTGCCATAGAAGAGTTCTTTGCCATGACGGAATGAACCATGAGGAGAGAAATGAGGTGCCTCAAGACCATCCTCCAAACCATAATAGGTCACAGAATTATTGCTTTTTTCACCCTTCAGCCGTATAAGCCCTTTGTCTGTAGAGAGCCACAGCCATCCCTTCCGGTCACCGTCGATAGAATAGATGCTGTTCACATTGATATGGAAACGGTGGTTGACAGGCTCAAAGGCATCCTTCTCTGCATTATAGAGGAATAGTCCGCCACTGTTGGCAATAGCCCAGAGTCTGTGTTCTGCGTCTTCATAGCACGCCAGGGCATCGTCCAGCGGATAGTTGTTGTTTGCAGGGACATATTGGTGGAAACGCAGTGTCTGAGGCTGCCGTACATCACCGCTGATGCGTAGGATGCCTGCATTATCAGTGGCTATCCAGAGTCTGTGTTGATGGTCCTCCCTGATGGTTTGCACATCGCAGTTGCTGAAATCACGGTCTGCCTCACTCATTTTGAGCAGTCGGCCCTTACCATCTGGAAAAACCACTGACATGCCATTGTCTTGAGCTATCCATATCGTTCCGTCATGTTGACGGAAAAAATCTTTCACACTGCCATCTCTGATGAATGGCGTATTGTTATAGTCAAGGATTTTTGCTTGCTGTCCTTCTTTCCAGGAGATAATGCCACGTGAACCGCCAAACCAGAGTTCTCCGTCGCCTTTATCCAGTACGGCTGAGATGGTCTGTGCATGAATGCCGAGATTGCCTGTCATCTGACTGAACCCGGGAATCTGGCTGTTGTAGGTCACGCGGTTTTCCACACGGTCATAGTGCGCAAGGCCATAAGGCTGAAGTCCTAACCAAAACCAGCGGCCGTCGGAAGTGAAAACACTCTGAATACGGTTCACTGGCAGTTCCCTTCCTGCAGGATTGAGATAGCAGAAACGGAAAGGTGATGACTTTGTGCTAAGATGCACGATGCCTTGGTTTCGTGTGATTGTCCATAGGTTTCCTTTGCCGTCGGTCAGCATGTCATAGCAGAAAGTAAGATTGGCATAGTTCTCTACCTCCGACAAATCGTCGAGACCTACACGTGTCAGTCCTTCTATGCAACAACCCCAGACGGAATGACTCACAGGGTCCTCCACCAACTGATGGAAAGTGCGGAAGTCGCGTCTCCCCTCGTTGATATGATGGACATTCGGAGTATGTTCATTCTCAGGATGGTCCAGACACACGATACCATTCTCCCAAGTGCCTATCCAGAGTCGCCCTCTGCTGTCTATTAATAATGAGGAGGCGGTGTTGCGCTCGCTCAGTTTAGGATAGCTTACCATCCTGCCGCTTTTCTTGTCCAATCGGAACAAACCTCCCTCCCAGGTTCCTATATACAGATTGCCTTTGGTGTCCTCAGCAAAAGAGTGTACGCCAGCAGGCATATCCACATTGACAAAGACATCATTTGGGGCATCGTAACGAGAGATACCAGCGTTAGTTCCTGCCCAAACTGTTCCGTTGGCCGATGTGAAAAGCACATTGGCTGAACGGGCTTGGTCTCCACGAAGATGGTAGGTCTTAAACCGACCGTTTCTCCTGTCATAGCGCACCAGTCCGTCGCGCGTTCCTATCCAAAGGCAGTCTTCCTTGTCTTCTGTCATACAGCGGACATAATTATTGGGTAGGATGCCAGGTGAATAGGCATTGCTTCTATATGACTTGAAGCGGTAGCCGTCGAAAGAATGAAGCCCTTGGTCCGTTCCTATCCACATCAGTCCGTAGTGGTCGAACATCAGGCAGCGAGCATCCTCAGCACCTTGGAGGGGTATCTGTGATATAGTTCTGAGCGGTACATGCTGTGCTGTCATCACTTGACTGACAGTCAAAAAGAATAGCAACAGCAACTTTCTTGTCATATGATGAATGATATTTGGTACTTTTGTGTGGCAAATACGCATAAATAATTGTAGGTTAATACCTCTGATTTAATAAGAAGTCTAATTCCTTTTTGCGGTGTGTAAAGAGGCATCCTTTTATTCACGATGCCGCTGCAAAGATAATGATTTATTTGGCATTGCTATCATTTTTTTGCCGTTTTATTTGTGTTATTTTGCGCTTCCAGGCGATATATGGCACATCTGCCTACCCATCGAATTTGAGGAGGAAAAAATAAATATTTAGTAGCATAATGCGTGAAACTCCAATGAAATAGAGAAAAATAATGATTTGTCTCCCCAAAATAATGATAAGTGGACATCGCTTCTTTACTGTTTCCCTATCTTTGCATACAGATTCAACAGTCGTTTACGTTGAGTATTATCATTAACCATAAATCATTAATTAAAAAACCGTATCAAATGAACTATGCTCATTCAATTCCATTCAAGAAGCTATGCTTCGCAATGGCGTTGGCAGTAGGAATGACGGCATTCCCATTGCCGACAATGGCAGACCCGGCATTTCAGGTCGTTCAGCAGAGCGCTGTCGTGAAAGGTCAGGTGACAGACAAAAACGGTGAGCCGATTATCGGTGCCACTGTTAAGGTAAAAGATGCTGCTGGTGTCGGTACTGTAACCGATTTCGACGGCAACTTTGAATTAAAAGATGTACCTGCACAGGGTACACTTGTCGTTACTTACATTGGCTACGCTACCAAGGAAATCGCCTTTAAATCTGGGCAGACGCTTAACGTCATCCTGGAAGAAGGCTCAGAAGCCTTACAAGAAGTGGTGGTGGTAGGTTACGGTACGATGCGTAAGAAGGACCTGACTGGTTCTGTCGTGCAAATCGACCCTAGAAAAGTTGCCGATCAGAACCCAGGCACGGTGCAGGACTTGCTACGTGGTACACCGGGTTTGCAAATCGGATTTAGTTCTGATGCCCAGGCTAACGCCAGCATTCAGCTGCGTGGTCAGAACTCTCTCTACACCGATGGTTCGCACAACGCTCCTCTTATTATATTAGATGGTATGCAGTTCGCTGGTAGCCTCTCGGAAATCAACCCCGATGATATCGGGCAAATCGATGTGCTGAAGGATGCCTCATCGGCTGCTATCTATGGTGCCAAGGCTGCCAGTGGTGTCATCATCATCACCACAAAGAAAGGAAAGGAAGGCAAGCCTATCATCAACGTGAGCACGAACTTCGCAGCCAATACAAAGGCTGTCTATCGCGACGTGTTCAGTCCCAGCGAGTATATGACCTACCGCGAAGACTGGTACAAGGCTCAGACTTACGGCTATCGTGAAGACGGTACATGGGGCTACTATGGTAAGGACAGTGGTATTCCCGTAGGATACTATGACAACTATAATAATCTCTCACAATATGGCATCTCACAGGACCAGTGGGCCAGCAACGGACCAAAGACCTCACAGGCTGGTGAGTCGATGCTCAGCCTCTATGCACGCCGTATGGGATTTGATGCTGATGCAGCTCTTGTGATGGAGAACTTCCTGAATGGTAAGACCTACAATTGGGAAGACGCTGTTTTCCGCACAGGTTTCAATCAGGATTACAATGCCAGTATCTCGGGCGCAACTGACAGAATCAACTACTATCTGGGCTTCGGCTATCTGAATAATGAGGGTGCCATTCAGGGTGATGACTATCACACCTACCGTGCTAATATGAAACTGAATGCCAAAATTACTGATTGGCTCGAAGTGGGTGCGAATGTCAACTTCCAGGACCGTAGCGATATCTCACAGAAGGTGCCTCTGGGCAGCAACTATTGGGACGACAACCAGCTGCGCGAATCACCCTATGCCTCTCGCTTCGATGCCGATGGCAATGAGATACAATACCCACGTACAGGAAACCCCACTAACGGTGGTTACAACTATCACTTCCAGCAGAAGTATATTGACCTGGATAAAGGTTACACTGTGCTCAACACCATTTTCAATGCTAAGTTGACATTACCTTACGGCTTCACCTATCAGTTCAATATCTCTCCACGTTATCAGTGGTTCTACGACCGTTACTGGATGTCGGCTTCACTGCCTGACAGCAAAGCTGCCGACCGAGGCTCCAACCGTAACACCTCTAAGACCTTCAACTGGAGTCTGAACAATACGTTGACATGGGACCGTACATACAACGACCTGCACCACTTCACTGTAACACTCGTTCAGGAGGCTGAGGAGAATCGTTACTGGTACGATGAGATTCATGCCCGTAATATCACACCTACCGATGTGCTGGGATTCCACTATATTGAGGGCGCCAACAAAGAGCAGAGTTCATTCAGAACCAATGATACACACTACACCGCAGCCGCTTATTTAGGTCGTTTGTTCTACGGATTTATGGACCGATACATGCTGACGGCAACAGTGCGTCGTGACGGCTATTCTGCCTTCGGACAGAACAACCCATGGGCCAACTTCTGGTCGCTGGGTGCCAGCTGGGTGCTCTCTGAGGAGAAGTTCGCACAAGACTGGAATTGGCTCGACATGGCCAAGCTGCGCATCAGTTACGGTACCAATGGTAACCGATCGCTGAGCGACACCTATCTGGCATTGTCTAACTTGGCAAACGGTGGTCTTTATGCTTACTATAAGTTCGGATCCACTACACAAGAAGTGCTCAATGCCCTTCAGGTGAGCCGTTTGGGCAACCCGAATCTGGAGTGGGAAAAAACTTCCTCTTGGAACTTCGGTCTCGACTTCTCTCTCCTCAAAAATCGTATCTCCGGTAGCTTCGATTTCTACCACAAGCGTACACACGACATGATTATGGGTCAGCGCCTGCCTAACTTCACAGGTTTCAGCAGCATCACCACCAACCTTGGTGAAGTGACCAACACCGGTTTCGAGATTACGCTGAACACTCGTAACATCGATACAGAGAACTTCAAGTGGAACACCACACTGGGCTTCTCTTACAACAAGAACAAAATCAAGCACCTCTACTATGAGTATGATGAGGATGGCAAGGAAATGGACGATACCAGCAATGGCTGGTTCATTGGCAAGCCCATCGGCGAGATTTGGTATTGGAAGACCGACGGCATCTGGCAGGCTAACGAGGTTGAAGAGGCTGCCAAGGTGAATCAGAAACCTGGTGACCCGAAAGTCGTCAATGTCTATACTGAAGATGACAAGGTCCTCGAAGATGGAACAAGGATTCCTGTATATAATGATAAGGATAGAACCTACCAGGGCACTACACAGCCGCCAATCTACTGGAATATGCGTAATGACTTCACCTTCCTGAAGAACTTCACCTTCTCATTCTCGATGTACAGCTACATGGGCCATAAGAGCCGCGCAGGCTATTGGCTTAATGGTGACAACTCTGGTTCAATGTTCACCCAGACATGTAATACCTTTAAGAAGGAATACTGGACACCCAATAACCCGACCAATGATTACGGTCGTCTGAACGCTGTGGGTCCCTCTGGCGTGACAGGTATCGAGAAAGTCTATAACCGTAGCTTCGTCCGCTTGGACAACATCACACTTGGTTACACCCTCCCCACTGAGCTGACCAATAAGATTGGTATTCAGCGTGTACATGTGACTGCTGGCATCAACAATGTCTTTACCATCGACAGTTGGGAATACGGTGATCCCGAGACTGGAGGCTTCGCTAACCGTCAGTTCATGTTTGGCCTGAATGTGACACTCTAAAGATATTAGGAATCAGTAATTAGTATTTTTGATTACTTAAAATAATGAAAGAAATGAACAACAAGAATATATTTAAGGGTGGAGTGGCCGTAATAGCAATGGCCTCGATGATGGTCGGCTGCGGTGACTCATTCTTGGAGCAAGATCCACTGTCATTCTATGAACCGGCTACTACCTATAGCACAGAGGCCGGTCTGCAGGCTGCTCTTGCACAGTGCGACAAGCAATTGAAAACCTACCGTATCGACGGTAACTGGAACAATGTGGGTATCTTTACCAACTACCTTATGTCGGATGTCGGAATGTATGCCAAAACCGATATGGGTGGTGGCTTCCAGGACAACTTCGACGCCAAACTAACACCTACCTCCGGAATGGCAGGCGGTGGTGATGGCAACTACATGCAGCGTTTCTGGGACCAGGGCTATAGCATGGTCAAATATGCAAACTCTATTCTCTCGTATGTTGACCAGGTGAAAGGTCTCGATGATGCAACTCGTGATGCTTACAAGGGACGTGCCTATTTCCATAGAGCATATGCTTATTACAACTTGGCTTTGCAGTTTGGCGACATCCCTTTGGTCACAAAGCTTATCAGCGTGCCAAAACGCAACTATACCTCAACCAGCAAGGAAGCTATTTTTAAAATGCTGGTCAATGATTTGGAGTTTGCCGTGCAGCATGTTCCTTCACAGTCCAAGATGAGTTATGTGGGACAGGTGAACCAGGAAGGTTGTATGCATTTACTTATCAAGTGCTACTTGGCTATCGGCGAGTATGCAAAAGCCGAGACGATGGCTACCGACCTGATCAATAATCATGGTCTGACGCTCATGACCGAGCCCTTTGGCACCTGGCAGCCTTCTGGCAATGAGAAGACTTGGAAGGTAACACGTAATGTGATTTGGGATTTGCACCGTACACCAAACATTGCTGACCCATCAAATAAGGAAACCATCATGATGATCTCCAACAGCAACGACCAGGATTTCACCACCTATAATATTATGCGTGCTTGCTTCGCCCACTGGAGCAACGGTATCATCCGAGACCCACACGGACTGGGTGGCCCCGGACAGAACATTGCCCGCAATAACAAGGATTACAATGAGGAACTCGACTGGGTGCGCGTTGCCGGACGTGGTATTGCTCTGAACCGTACTTCTTACTACTATAACAAGACCATCTGGATGGATGAGAATGGTGAGTACGACTGGCAGGACCTGCGCCATAACCGTGAGGTGGGCAACTGGATGGAGATGGAAGACTTCAAATACAACAACCGGAAGTCTGACTGCTACGGAAAGAACTATCAGCTATATGCCACCGAGGATTATGC
>JAEEGL016862432.1_pt1 | contig 19990 bp, 14 predicted proteins | sample 9134231 | NCBI WGS metagenome assembly JAEEGL01 (sample SAMN16246548, study PRJNA631951) | gut metagenome | biome: gut microbiome; feature: rumen; material: fiber-attached | host: Bos | place: Iran: Karaj | collected 2018-10
TAATAATTCCATTTTCTTCTTGTAATTTAATATTAATTTGTTTATCATCAACAATAATAATTTTTTTTAAATCTCTTCCTAATTTATTTAAATCTTTATAATATTGTTCATTTAAAAAAGTTGCACTTTCTCTATATAATCTATATGAAAAATATTTTTCGTCTTTTTCAATAAAATTTATTATTTGATCTGCATATTCTTTAATTCCAATAGTAAAAACAATTAATTCATAATAAGGGATTAAACTATGAAGAAATTCTCTTAAACCAGGACGAAGAATAAATTCATTTTTACCTTTTGGTACATGAATTAATGTTTCATCTAAATCAAGAACTAATGAATATGGCTTTTGTGGTTGAAAAGGAATTAATGGTATTGTTTGATAATTTATTTGTTCTTTTTTTATATTATTTAATTTTATATTTGTTATATCTATTTTTCCTATATTTGAAGATTCAATTTTTTTATTTGTAGTTTTATTATCTGTTGTTACTGTTATTATATTATTGTTATTCTTATTATTATTGTTATTATTATTATTATCATTATTTTTATTATTATTATCATTATTTTCATTTGTATTATTATTTGATTTATTATTTGTATTTTCTAAATTTTTTTTAATTATTGTATTATCTTTTTGAACTGAATTATATTTAGGTCTAGAATTATTTTTTATTCGATTAAATCTAGCAAAAATACTTTCATTTTCTTCTTCAGGTTTTTTAATTGTTTCTTGAATAATTAATCTAGGGTCATTTTGAATATAGTAATCATTTTTATAAATAGGCTGAGAAGTCTTTGGCATTAATCTAAGTGGAGTTGAAGTTGGATAATTAAATGGTTGTTGGCTATGAGTATAATTATTATATGGATTTATTGCATTTGTATTAATATTTCTATTTGTATTTGCATATGTATTTGTGTTCATATTTAAATTTACATTTTGATTTGAATTTTGCTTTAAATTTGAAAATGTTGAATAATTAAAATGATGATTTGATTGATATCCTTTCATTTGTGAATTAATAGTTTTTTGCATGTTAATTGGTTTTCTAAAATAAAAATAATTGTTTGAGTTATTAATAAAAGTCCCCATTCCTCCTATTGTTGATAAATTATTTGTTTCTTTAATTTGAGGTTGAAATGTTAAATTTAAATTATTTTCTGTGGATATAGTATTTGTATTAATTGAAATATTATTAATATTTGTATTTATTGTATTAGTATTTATTGTATTATTCATATTCATTATATTATTATTTATTGAATCATTCATTATATTATTATTAATTGAATTATTTATTGTATTATTAATTGAATCATTCATTATATTATTATTAATTGAATTATCTTTTATGTTATTATTTATTGGATTATTAATATTAATTATATTTGTATTCATTAAATTATTTATATTTATATTATCCATGTTTACTGAATTATTTACATTTATTATTTCATTTTTAATTGATTGATTGATAAAATTATTATTTATCTGTGTATTATTTATTATTTTTTCATTTTCTGAAAATTCTTTTTTTTCAATATTTTCAGGATAATTATATTTCTTATTTATGTTTTGATCATAAATAATCTTTTTATTAATTTCTGAATTGCTTAAATTATCATTTATATTATTTTGAATTATATTTTCTTGATGTTTCAAATTTTTTATTCTTTTAATAAAAAAATTATAAAGACTATCATAATTTTCATTCCTTAATTTTCGAAAACTTAGAAACAAAATTTGGAAATTTTTTAAATTCAATCTTTGATATTGAGTAATAATTTTAAATATTCTATTACTTATATCCTTATATGAAATCATTAAGACTTGTTCCTCATCTTTATGATTTATATTAGGATTATTAAAAGAATTATTATAAATACTTTCACTCATTAATAAATGTATATTCAAAATATTTTTTATATTATCAAAAAAAAATTTTTGTTTGTTTTGATTTACAATATCATATAATATTATAATTGAAAAAAACATAATTAATAAAGTAAATTTAATTGACTCAAAAAATTCATTATCTTTATAAATTTCAATAAAATGTTCATATATATTTTTAAATTGTTCTATCCATAATATACATTCATTATAACAAGAACTATTTTGTAAATATAATTTTTGTATTTTTAAAAAAGTATCATTTATATTATTTATTAATCGTTGTAATTGATATTCACTTAATTTATTTTTTTTATTACTATTCTCTTTATTTGAATCATTATTTTCTTTTAAAGGTAATTTTAATGGAGTTGAATTTGTTGAAAGAGATGTAGATGAAGGATTTGATTTATTATTTCCAAAATTAGGTAATTTAAAATTTTTAAGGAATGAATAACCTATATTAAAATTATTTGTATTAATAGCAATATCTTTGATTGACGATAAAATATTTTTTTTATAAATTAATCCACTATTCTTAGGTAATGAAAAATTGTTTGGTGTTTTAAACTTTAACATATTTTTTTCTTTATTCTTCATTAAATCTTTATCCATTTTAAATGAAGAAGACATTTATACAAATAATTTGATTATAATTTTATTTATTTTTGTATAAAAAATACAAAAAAAATAATTATATATTTAAAATTTCAATATAAATAAAATAATTAAAAGAATCATATTTAATATTATTATTATACAATTGAATAATATTATAACATCTATTTATTTATTAATTTAAAATGAGTTTAATTTTCTATTAAATAAAAAATAAAAATAAAAAATTAATTATGAATGATTTTGTGATTTCAACAATTTATAAAAATAAATCTTATTTAAATTGTAATAAAAAAAAAGAAATAAATCCAAAACAACAATTTCAAATTGTTAAATTAAATCGAAAAAATAAAATTGAGAAAAAATTAGATTCCAATAATGAATTGAAAATATCAAGTCATTATATAGGAGAAATAGATAAAAATAATTTTGGAATAACAACAACAAAAATAAATAAAGATTTAATGAAAAAAATTGAAAGACATAAAGAAATCTTAAATATATTATCAAATAAAGAAATTCATTTAAAATCTTATATAAATTGTTTTAAAACCCCTCAAAATAAAAATAATGATACTACTTTCAAATTCAATAAAATAAATTTTCCACAATATCGAAGTACACCTATTTTAGAAGAAATAAAATTTCCCTTATCAAAAAAAAACAAAAATATATATAATAGTTTGATTGTAAATTCATTTTATTATAAAAGACAATTAAAAAAAAATTTCTACAAAGATAGATTTGAAAGAATAAAAATTGTAAAATCAGTATTATCAAAAAGAGAAAAAATTGTTGATGATTTTGATAATAAATTTACAATTGAAAGACATAATACTTTTAATACAATTAATAATGATAGAAAATTACAATTTTATAAATTAAATTCTTCATCAAATTCAAATAAATCCTCATTTATTAAAACTATTTTAAGTAAAAATACAAGTAATCCTCCATATGAATTAAAAAATAAACAAACACAAACAAAATATTTATGTAATGATGATTCATTTTCATCGGGTGGTGATTCGAAAAGTCCAAACAATTCATATTTTAAAACTATATTTATTAAAAGTAAAAAAAATTTACCTGTTTCTTTAAAAAAAATATTTAATTAAAGTAAAACTACTAATATAAATAAATAAAATATTTAAATTTATTTTTATTTCTTACAAATTTAAACAAATAATAATTAAAATGAAATCAGAATCAAAAAGAAATAATATACCTATAATAAATAATGATCAGCGAAAAAAAACAGATTTATTTTCTTTTTTAAAATCAATATATCCATCAGAACAATTAATGTTTAAAGAATATTTTTGGGAAAAAGAAAAAGATAAAGTAAATAAAATATAATACATTTTTACTAAAAAAAAATTATAGTTATTTAAAGAAGATAAACTTCAATTTAATCATAAAGAAAAAAATTTATTAAAATCATTATTATTAAAAGAAATTCCTCCAGAATTAAGAAAAAGTGTAAATAAATAAAAAAAATAAAAAAAATTTATAGTTATGGTTAATATCAAGTGGAGCTAAAAGAGATATAATAAATAATCCAAATTATTATTTAAATTTAACAAAAAATTACCCAGAATACATTCCAGGTCCTTATGAAGAACAAATAGATTTAGATATTCCAAGAACTTTTCCAGAAGACCCTTTTTTTAAAATTGAAAATAATTTAAAATCTTTAAAAAATATTTTATTAGCTTATTCAAGAAGAACTTCTTCAATAGGTTATTGTCAAGGATTTAATTTTATTGTAGGAAAAATATTTAAAATATGTCAAAATGAAGTATATAATAAATATATTTAATAATAGGAAGAAACTTTTTGGATTTTTACTGAAGTTATTGAAAATTATCTTCCAATAAATTATTTTACTGAATTAGCTGGATTGGTTATTGATTCTAAAATAATTATGGAAATTATTGAAGTTAATTTTAAATCAATATTTTCTTATTTACAATCTTTCAATGCTAATATTTTTATTAATAATTTAATTAATAAATTGTTAATAAGTTTATATACTGATGGTATTGGAGAAAATTTTCAATTAATTATTTGGGATTTATTTTTATTAGAAGGAAATATAATTTTATTTAAAGCTGCTTTTGCTTTAATGAAAATGTTATCTAAAGATCTTCTTTCAATTAAAAAGTTTGAAGAAATTCAAAATATAATTTATAATGTTTTACCAAATTATATAAATACAGGAAAATTATTATATTATCTTAGTGTAAAAGAATATAATTTTAATCATAAATATATTAAATTAAGAAGAATTTATTTAGAAAAAAAAACTTATGATAATATAAATAAATTAGGTGTATTTATCCCTAATGACAATAAAGATGAAGATAATATAGAATGTGATTTAGATTGGCCTATTTGTTTAAATGATAAAAAATATAAAAATGAAATTCTGAATTTTATTACTTTTAGAACTTTATTTCCACCTAATATAAAAGAAGAATATTTTTTCAAATATAAAAATAATGATTCTTTAGATGAAAAGACACAAAAAGATGAAAATAATAAAAATAATGAAGATTATTTTAGTGAATTACTTATTCAAAGAAGATGTCATACTTGTAATAGTAAAATTCATACAATTACAGATTTTATTAATGAAAAGAAAAAAAATAATAGTTTAATGAATGAAACTGTAAAGGGTATTATGTCACAAAGAGAATTTTTATTTACTAATATTAAAATGAATAGTGATTATCAAATTAAAAAAGAAAAAAATGATAATAATTTAATTAAAATTATAGATAATCTTCCATCAAATAATCATAAAATAAAAATTTCTTTAGATAAAGTAGATAATTTATTTGATAATGAAGATAATTAAAAATATATTTAATTTTTTTACAATCATTTCCTTTAATTTAATATTTTAATTGTTTTAAAACATAAGATTTATATTTTTTCTTAAGTAATAATATTTTTTTATAAAATATTATTCATAAATTATAATTTGTTTCTTCATACTACCCCCTTATATTTTTCAAAAATTTCTTCTATTTCATTATTAATTTTATCAGATATATCAAAATTTTCATAACTATCTTTTTTTTGTTTTTTTGGAGTAATACAAAAACATGATATAATGAAACCAAATCCAAAATAATTAACATAATTCAAATCTCTTAATTTATTATATTCAATTCCTTTTTCAGAATTGCCTTTATTCTCCATTATAGAAGTATATGAAGAAGTATTATTATTGTCCCTACTTTCTTTAATATTATTCTCTACTTTATACAATCTTTTTAAATCAGAAATTTCATCTCTGTTTTGAATATATTTATAATCTAATAATGTTTTCTTTAAAAATTTTTGAAAAACATTTGAATCATTTTTTTTAAATAATTGATTATGTATACGATATATATCATGATTTAATAAATAATAAACAATTTTACCTAAATTAAATGCAAATTCTTGTGAATAAATTTTCTGACAGTTATCTGAATTTATTAATCCTTTGATAGGATCCATATATACAATAGTACCACTAAAATTCATTTCAACATAAATATATTTTCCAATATAAACATTATTGTTTTCATCTACAAAAATATTTTCTAAAAAATTTAATTGTTTTAAAAAGAGTGGAATTCTTTCTTTGACATTTATAAATTTATCAATTAAATTATTTATTATTGCTTCAATTCTTTTATAATATAAATCATCTTTATCTTTAAAATCTTCTGGAAACTTCTCTAAACTGGTCAAATTTTCAATAAATTTAGTATTCCTTAAAGTATTATCTGTATATACTTCAGCTCTCATATTAATATTTAAAAAATAAGAATAAAATAGTTAAAAATATTTAAAAAAATAATTTTTAATCAAGATATTTTATTAATTGTTTATTTAAATGTTCTCTAAATCTGGGTGGTGGTTGAGGTATAGGAATAGGAATAATAATTCGTCTTTGTTCATCTCCTTGATTTATAAAATGATTATCATACGACAAGGATAATTTACCATAATAAAATTCTACTTTTTTTTTTTTAATATTAATGAAATTAATACAGCATTAATAACTTTTTTTTTTTTGAATCATCTTTTTTAATAATAAATAATTCTTCTTTGTGTGTTCTTTTGAATTTAATATTCATTTTTTTCACTTTCTCAATCACTTTTTTTGGTATTTTTAAATTTTCAATTTGTTGAATATAATTTGAAGCTGGATTAAAATATTTTAAAATTTCAACTTTTACTTTTAGATCTAATTTAAATTTAATAACTTGCTTAGATTTGATAGGGATTAAAACAAATATTGAAAACAACAATAAAAATACCTTCATATTTTTTTTTTTTATAATATTTTTTAATTAAACACAAATATCATTAATAACTTAAATTAAATGGATGATGAGGAAAAAATAAAAAAAATAATTGATAATTTAATACAAAATTCAAACAATCTTAAATATATTAAAATTGAAAAAAATACAAATGAAAAAGAAGATTTAAATTTTTTTCGAAATAAATTAAAAGAAATAAACTATAATATACCAGGCAATTCATATAATATATTATCAAAACAATTTAAGAATAATGATGAAAAAAAAAATAAATTACTATTTAAAATAATATATTTTTCATATAAAAGTAATTTTAATCAAATTCAAAATATAAATAAATTCAGTTTTTTTTATACTTCAGATACTGGATGGGGATGTATGATTAGATGTGGTCAAATGATAATGTCAAGAGGTTTATATAAATATTTAAAAAAAAATTTAAAAATTTCAACTTTTCAATCAATTAAAGAGACAATAAAATATTTTTTAGATTTACCTTATTTAAATGAAGATTTACCAATTTGTTTTGAAAAAATGAAAACAATTTTAAATAATTCTAAAATAATTTATGCACCTTTTTCAATAAATAATTTATGTTTATTTGGTAATTTATGTAATAAATCATCTGGAGAATGGTTTAGTGATGTTAATATGAGTTATTTATTTAATATAATTTCATTAACTTTTAATTTATTTGATAATTTAGAAATTTTAAATTTCCAAACTGGATTTTATTTAAGTGATTTATTAGATAAATGTTTTAATATTATAGATAAAGAAAATAGCAATAATTGCAATTTATATGAATTTAATGGTAAAAAATATGAATTTAAAAAAAGTGGAATTATTTATATTTCAGTTAGAATTGGATTAGATTTTATTTCAAATAATTATTATGAACAAATTAAAAATATATTTAATTGTAAGCAATGTTTAGGAATAATTGGAGGAAGAACAAATTGTGCATATTATTTTATTGGATATAATGATCAAGGGAATTTATTATATTTAGATCCTCATTTAACAATGGAATCAATACTTAATTTAAATAATGAAAATATTTATCAAAATTATTTAAATAAAAATATCAAAAGTCTTTCTATTTCTAATTTATCAACTGCTTTTACTATTGGTTTTATTTTTAGAAATATTGAAGAATTTAAATCTTTAATTAATTTTTGTGATGAATATAATTCAAAAGAATTTTCTTGTTTTTGGATTAGTAAAAAAAATAAGGAAGATATAAATAAAAATATTGATTTTTTAAAAAATTATATTGACAATGATGAAGATGATTTTTAAATTATTGTAAGTATTTAAAAAATTAAATTCAATAAATCTAATTTAATAAAAAAAAATTTATTTTATGAAATTTTTTCTAACAGCTAATTTTAATTATTCAAAAAATAAAATTTTTCTAATTAAAAAGAAGGATAATTACTATTCATATTTGGATAATTTCCAGCATTATTTTGATTATTATTGAAATTGTAATTTGGATAATTTTGATTATTTCCAAAATTTTGATTGTTATTTCCAAATCCATAATTTTGATTTTGATTTTGATTAAGATTATTTCCATAAGGATTAAATTGATTATTATTACTTCCTCCATAATTATTATTCCCATATGGATTAAATTGATTATTATTATTTCCTCCATAATTATTATTCCCATATGGATTAAATTGATTATTATTATTTCCTCCATAATTATTATTATTTCCATAAGGATTAAATTGATTATTACCACCACCATAATTATTATTATTATTTCCATATTGATTATTACCAAAATTTCCTTGATTATTTTGATTATTTAATTGTTGATTTTGCATAGTTTTTTGTCTATACATTTCATAACTAAATTTCCCAGAATTTTCATTTTTAACAACACTCGGATTATATCCAAAACTAATTTGACTATTACTCATTTGACTATTTCCTACATTATTATTTCCTACATTATTATTTCCTAATACACTATTATTTCCAAAACTGCTATTATTAAAACCACCAAAATTACCACCACCTTGTTGTCCCATACCAGGATTATTATAATTATAATTATTACCCATATTTTTTTTATTATCAATTTCCATTTGTCTCTCTTCTGCTTTATAATCATCAATAGTTTGTGCAGTAACATATAAAGGAAGATCAACTCTAGGTCTACAATCATGAGGAGTAAAAATAGAAAAATAAGCAGTAACTTTAATAAAATATTCACAACCAATTAAACTAGTTTTCAAAGTTGGCATAAGTAAATTTAAATCTTCTAAATTTTGATAAGGATTCATTTGCTTATTATAACTAAATCCTTTTAATTCACTATCTCTTAATTGAATATCATAATGAAAACTATTTTTAGTCCCAGCAGCAACATTAACTTCATAACTTTCACGATAAAATGTTTCTTCAGATTTATAAGCTTTTTTTTGTTTATCAACAAAAGTTAAAACTCTTTTAATACTAATTTTAATATTTTTAACATCATTTTTACAATTTTCATTATAAACATCAACAGTAATAGGAATAATATCATTAATTCTGTAATTATTAGAAACAGTAAAAACAGCAATTTTACAACTTCCTCTTGGTACAATTCCCATAGTCCAAATATTTTTTTCGTCTTCATGTCTAACTTGATGTTGAATAACAATTGGTCTTGATTTAATTAAAATATATTTTGAAGCAGTTGCTTTAATTTGAGGAGAAACTAATTCAGCACTTAAAATGTATCTTATATAGGCAGCTCTATTTTTTTGAGGATATTCAAAACTTGGTTGTAAATTTTTAGGAATGTAAAATTTAAATGGAAATCTATATGAACCAGAACTTAATGCTACATTTTGAGATGATGAACCTAATATTTGTTTTATGTTTGCATTTTGTTCGTGAATCACGTTATTATTAATTTCTGAGAATACATTGTTGTCTGATTCTTTGTATAACCAACATTCCATTTGCTTTAATGTTAATGCTATGTCTGTTATAATTATGTTTTGACGAGAGTCTAGGAATATGTCACCTTCTATTACTTGGGATTCGTAATAGAAATCTTTGTTTATTGCTATTTTTAATTGACCTCCTGCAAATGATGATTCTTTTGATGTATCTGTACCCATTTTTTTTTTTTTTTGGTTTTTTTTTTTATGTTTTTTTTTTTTTTTTTGTTTATTTATTATAAAATGATATCTAAAAAATTTTTTTTTTGTTTCAAAATTAATTGTTTTACACATCAATTAAATTAATTTAATTTATTAAAATATTATTTTGTATATTTTGTTTTTTTCTTTTTTTTTTATATTTTTTTTCATTAAGAAAGAATAAAAAATAACAAGAATAAATTATGAAAAAGAAATAAACTAAATTATGTTATTAAATATTAACAAAGATATATAATTAAAAATGTTTTCTTAATAAACAAGAATAAAAGAACTATTATAAATTAATTAATATTATTTAAATGATAAAATACTTATAAATATATTTATTTAAATATTATAATATGTATTATTCCAATTTGATTTCATAAATTTGTTTTCTTTTTTTATACTTTTATCTTAATAACAATTAATAAATAATATTCATCTTTTTTATATATATTATTTAATCAACAATAATATACATATTTACTTCAATTTTAAAATATTAAAGATTTATTTGATTAATTATTTAAATTTAAAAAAACAAACAAAAAAAAAAAAAAAAACAAAAAACTAATCTTAAATTTTAAATTTTTAATTCCAATTTAATAACTAAATCAAATAATAAAAAAAACAAAAACTAAAAAAAAAGAAAAAAAAAATTTCTAAAAAAATAAAAAACCCATTATTTAAAATCATCATCAGCAACTTCAATACCTTTCAAAACAGCAGCAAACATATTTAACTTCCACTTATCTAAATCTCTATATTGTTTAAAATCAGCAACAGCTTTCCTAAAACCATCAGGATCAGGTGGTTCACTAACACATCTAATAGCTTCTCTTAAGAATTTAACTTCTCTAGTATCATCAAAAGTAGGATCTTCCTGAAGAAATTTATTTAAATAAATTTCAGCAGTAACATCATCTTTCTTAATTAAAAATAAAACAACACATTTAAAAAATAAATCTTTAGCAGAACTTTTTAATAAAGGAACAGTTAAATATTCCATACCAACTTTCTCATAAATTCCAGGAGCTTTCTCTAACATTTCTTTATGATTACTAATACACATTAAATCAGCTTGTTTAATTAAACAAGCTTGTTCAGAACTTTTAGTATTTTTACTTTCCATTGCATAATAATCAGCAGCTAATTTATATTTTTCTATTGCTTTCTCATAATCTAAATCAACTTCTAAATCATGTGCCATTTCTTGAGTCACTTTACCTGCTTGTTGATATTTTCCTTTTTTTTCATATGATTTTATACAATTTTCTAAATTTTTTATTGAACGCTCTTTATTTGTAAATGAGAAACAATGTGATGCTTCTCTGTAATGTTGAGAAGGATCCATATTCGTTTTTATGTCAAGTTCTGCACATTTTTCATAAGCTTTTCCTGCCTCTTCCCAATTTTTTTGGATTTTGTATAAGTTTGCTGCGGATTCATATAATTGACATGCTTCTTCTGCACGAACTTGCTCGTTTGAAAATAATTTACCAAAAAATCCGGGGGATAGTTTGGAGTTGGCTTTACGGATTAAGTTTTCTGGGTTGTCTTCCATATTTTTATTTTTTTTTTGTTTTTTTTTTTAGATTAGTTTTATTATTTTTATTTTATTTTATTTTATTTTTTTTTTTTTATTTAATTAATAATTTTTTTTTTTTGATTTTTATTTAGAGAATTTTTATTTAGAAATAAAAAAAGAATTATTTTCTTTAATTAAAGATTTATTTTTTTTTTAATTTATTCAAGATTTGTTCAAGTTTTGTATACTGTGATTCCAATTAAACATTTTTTTTATATTTTTTGTTAAAGTACAATCATAATTATTTTCATTTGGACTAACTACAACATTTTTTTTTAAATATTCAATATTATTTTTAACTAATCTTATATTTTTCATAGATTTTCTTTTTTGTAATAATGGATTAAATTGATTTGTACTAGAACTTTTTGTTAAAAATTTTGTAGAAGTATTATTAAATGAATCACTATTCATTGAATTATTCTTTTGAGTTGAATTTAAATATTTAGTTTTTATCTTTTCTAAATCTTTATAATAAATTCTATCTAATAAATTAGATTGAAATATTCTTTGTTTTTTTATTAAATCTTTTTCTTTATTACTTAATTGAAAAGGATATTTTGTTTTATTTGTAATACAACTAGTACTTTCACTTCTTAATAATTGAGGAAAATTAACTTTATGACTATGATATTTTTGATTAAGAGGATTACCACAATAAATATATAAATCTCTTCCATTTCCACTTAAATTATAATGAATTAATGGTTTTGATAAAGTTAAATCTTGATGATGTACTCTCTTTGGTGAAATTAATGGATTGAATACTCTTGTTAATTTATTTGTCCTTAAAAAACCACCATTATTTACTGATATATAATCATCTCTTCCTGTTCCATCTGGATAATAAAATGTAAATCTTGGATTTAATGAAGGTGGACTTTTCATTTTTTATTTTTTTATTTTTTTTAATTTTTTTCTTATTTTCTTATAAATAATTTTAAATCATAATTAAATATGAATTGTTTTTTTGGATTAACTTTTACTTTATTTTTCTTTAATTATTATTAAATTGAAAAATTAATTTATGTTAATTAATGAAATATTTTTATTTATCATATATATAATATACAAGAATAAAATATTATGTATTCTTGAACAAGTTCATAATCAAAATGATAAATTAAAAATAAGAATGGGTCAATTAAAAAGTATAATAACTCAACTACCATTAAATTATGATACAATTGGATTATGTAATTCACCAAATAAAGAATTAATAAATGATCATATAGGTGAAATTTTAAGTGGAAATAAAATAAGAGAATCAAATTATGAAATATTAATAAATAAAAATGAATATTGTAAATTATTATGTATAACGAATTTAACATATGAATCATTAGATAAATTTCAATGGATTTTATCTCATTCATATAATATAAATTTCTATTTAGATAATTTACCGTCAGCATTAGGAAAATTTGATGTTTATACAAAAGATATATCATATATTTATTCAGGAGGAATTCCAATTGGTTATTCAATTAATTCTAATGATGAAATATTTATTTATAATCATTATACTTTTAAAATTGATATTCATGAAGTTCAAAAAGATAAATTTGAAATTGTTGGTTTTTCAATTTTTCCAGCATCAATTAAACAAAATGAAAATAATTTAGGTTGTAAAAATACTAATAATTTAACTGATTATGAATTAAACAATTTACCTCAAGATTTAATAGAAGGGCAAAATATAATATTTACTTATGATGTTTATTTTGAAAAATCAAATTTAACTATGATATCTCGATGGGATAAATATATTCATTTATCAAGTCAAATTCATTGGTTTGGATTAATAAATTCAAATTTAATTATTTTAATTTTTACTATTATAATAATTATAATTATTGGAAGACAAATTAAAAAAGATATTGATATTTATAATATTAAAGTAACTGAAGATGATTTAATTGATGAATTTGGATGGAAACAAGTTTGTAATGATGTATTTAGAAAACCAATAAATTCAATATTTTTATCTTGTTTTATTGGAACTGGGATTCAATTATTTTTTATGTTTTTTTTTTCTTTGATTATTTGTATTATTGGTGTTATTAAACCTGAAACAAGAGGAAATTTAGTTATAATTTTAATTATTGATTTTATTATTATGGGTTTTTTTGGAGGTTATTTTAGTTCTAGAATTTATAAATTATTTCATGGAAAATTTTGGTTAAAAAATGCTTTTTTAACAGGAATTTTTTATCCTTGTTTTATATTTTTTTTTTTTTTTTATTATTAATATATTCTTTTTTTTAGAAAAATCAGATGCTACTTTTAATTTTTATCAAATAATTTTATTTTTATTATTATGGATTTGTTGTTCTTTTCCTTTAGTTTTACTTGGTTCTTTTTTTGGAATAAAACAAAAAATAATAAAATTACCTTGTAGAATTAATCCTTGTCCTTCAATAATTCCTAAAAAAGAATGGTTTTTTAAAATAAAATATTTAATTTGGATTAGTGGTTTAATTTCATTTGCTGCAATTTTTATTGAATTTTTATATTTAATGACTTCATTATGGAGAAATCAAATATATTATTTTTTTGGTTTTTTATTTATTTCTTTATTAGTTTTAATTATTGTTTCTTCTGAAATTTCTATTATTGTATGTTTTTTTTGTTTATGTAAAGGAGATTATAATTGGTGGTGGAAAAGTTTTTTTATTGGGGGAAGTGTTTCTATTTATATTTTAATTTATTCAATTTATTATTTTTTATATTTGAATATTACAAGATTTTCTACTTTTATTATTTATTTTAGTGTTATGATTATTTTTTCTTTTTCTGTTTTTTTAATTTGTGGAAGTATTTCTGTTATTTTGACTTTTGTTTTTCTTTATAAAATTTATTCAATGATAAAAATTGATTAATTTTTTTATTAAAATTTAATTTTTATAAATTATTTGAAATATAATTTATTATTTAATTTATTTTTTAAATAAAAATTAAAGAATATCTAAATATTTAAAAAAGTAAAATGGCAAAAAGCAAAAATCATACTAATCATAATCAAGGATATAAAAATCATAGAAATGGTATTAAAAGACCAAAAAGAAATAGATATCAAAATCTTAAAGGAGTTAACGCTAAATATTTAAGAAATAGAAGAAGAGCCATTAAATATGATAAGAATCAAAATAAACATTGGAAAAGATATGTCCATGAAGAAAATGAATAAATATAACAAAAAATGAGTTTATTAAATAAGGTTAAATAAGTAAAATGAAATTATATTTTAAAATTTGAATATTAATTTTTGTTTTTTTATTATTTTTAATTTTTGAGAAGAGATGGAATTTAAATTATTAATGAATAAAATAATTTTTAATTCAAATTTAATTTTTTAAAAAAAAATATTAACAAATAAAAATATCTCAAATATTTTTTTATAAATTATTTTTAGTAATATATTTTATATGAATTTTTTCTTTTATTATTACTTATATATTTAATTTGTTTATTTAATTTTATTTATTTTATTTATACAAATTTATTTATTTCTCAATTAATTCATTATTATTTCCTCATTTATGATCTTAATGAAAGTTCTATTATTTATTTTAATAACAATAAATAATTTTGAAACATTTATTATAATATTTTTTATTTTAATTATAAACAAAAAATTTATTATATTTGAAATGAAATATTTTAATATTTACTATGATTGATTACTATTTCATTTTGTCTTTTTAATTTTTATTTAATAAATAATATTAATTCATGTTAATAATATTAAAAATATTATATAAAAATTTTTTTTAAATAAATATGAAATAATTTAATTAAAACATAACATATATTCTTTTTAATTAAATTTCACTTAAAAAAGAATTAATTAAATATATATTCCTCCATTAAAAAAATAATGACAGAACAAACAACAGATTCGTCAGAAATAAACCACTTATTAGGAAACAACAAACTATGGTGTAAAAACAAATTAATAACAGGTGAAAAATATATCCAAATTTTTATATCAATATTCCTAATATCAATACCATTCATAATAATGTTATCAATATTAATAAAATTATATGACAAATACACATATTCATCATTAATTCCAATAATAATAATAAGTACATTATATTTAATATCAACATTTTCAGCATTAAGAGGAGGATGTACAGATCCAGGAATTTTAACAAGACAAAATCAAGATTATACATACACTTCAAATAAAACTTCAATTAGATATGTTATTAATGGACATATATTAAATTTAAATTATTGTTATTCTTGTTCTCTTTATAGACCTCCGAGAACTTCACATTGTGCTGTTTGTGATAATTGCGTTGAGAGATTTGATCATCATTGTATTTGGTTAGGTACTTGTGTTGGTAAAAGAAATTATAAATTTTTTTATATTTTACTTTCTTCACTTTTTTTTACAGCTTTATTTGAAATTGGTTATTGTGTTTTTTTAATTGTTTTTCATGGGAAGAAAAGTAGGAAAAAAGATAAATATGATATTATAGTTATTGTTAGTATGAGTTTTATTTTGATTTTTGATGTTGGTTTTATTCTTTTTTTTATTGGGAAATTATTTTTTTTACATACTTATTTAGTTTTTAAAAATTTGACTTTTTATGAATATATAAAAGAAAAATGGAAAAAACCACCTGGTATTAATTTATTATATAAAGGTACATGTTATACTTGGTATAGAATTATTTGTTTATTTACACCAAAATCTTCTCTTTTTATTTTTAATGATAGCAAAAAAAGTAATATTAATAATAAAAAAGATAATGTTGAAGATGATAAAAGTCTTGAAAGTAATTTGAAAGATAATAGTAGTAAAAATCAATTAAATGAAGTTGAAAATAGAATTAAAAAAAAAAATATGATTACTCAATATAAAATTAGTAAAAATAATAATCCAAATATGTTAATTGGTAATCAAGATGAATATAAAAATACTGATGAACAAGGGAATTAATAGTTATTATTTAATGTATATATTGTTAATATAATTAAAAAATTTTTAAATTTTCATTATATAGTATATTTTTTTAAAAGAAGAAAATTTTATAAATAAAGTTTTTTTTTTAAAGAATAAAAGTGAAAATATAATAAAAAATTTTAGTACCTTTTAAATTTCATATAATTAAATATCATATTAGAGAAAGATTTATTTAAAATGATTATGATATCTTATTTTAATTATTCTAAATCATTAAGTAACGAATTTATTGAATCTTTTAATTTGTCATTTTCTTCATTTGAAAATACTAAATCTCTAACATTTTGAGATTTATCAATTATTGAATTAATATCATAATTTTTCAAATTTTTTTTTTTATCATTGTCCTTTTTTGTCTTACTAGTTATTTTAAGAGAAAACATAAATTCAAAATTAAATACAATCATTACAAACAGGATATTGAGAAACTTATTCATTTAATTAAAAAAAAAATTTATTATTTTCAATTAAATCCGTTTCAAATAAACATTATATATTCCATAAATAATTAAATATATAAAATAAAAAAATATATTATATCAAAAATAAATAAAAATAAAATTAAATAATAAGAGTAAAATTCTTAAAATTTAATAGAATATTTTCTTATATAAAAAACATTTAAAATAATAAAAAACAAAAATAAACAAAACATAAACAAAAATTTTAATAAGATCTTCCCCAAATAGTCAAAACTTTAGCAGGATTTCCACAAGCAAAGCATTTAGTCCCTTCTTCAATTTTAGGTTGTTCCAAAGGAATATTTAAAGTTTTACAAGTCCCAACAGAATCTTCTTCTTGATTCTCAGTAGCAATTTTTTTAACTTTTTCCTTAACATCATCTTCACATTTTGAATCATTACACCAAAAAGTATAAACTAAATGTCCTTTATTCATTCCATCTAAAAACTCTTCAAAATTATTAGCATCAGTTCTTTGTTTATTCATATTATCTTTAACTTTATCAAACATTCTCTTTTGTATAATATCTAAATATTCAAAAATTTTATCTTTAACATCATTAAATTTAACAGGGAATTTTTCTTTAGTATCTCTACAAAAGAAAGTAACTTGTTCTTTAGATAAATCTTTTTTTCCATATTCAATTCTAATTGGAACTCCTTTTAATTCCCATTGTGCATATTTCCATCCTGGAGTATGCATTTCACTATCATCAAATTCAACTCTAATTCCATTATCTTTTAATAATTTATATATTTCTTCTCCTTTACCTAAAATTTCTTTAGGATCATCTTTAGATGTTTTAATAGGAACAATAACAACTTGAATAGGAGAAATTTTAGGTGGTAATACTAAACCATTATTATCACCATGCATCATAACAAGAACACCAATTGTTCTTGTTGTTAATCCCCATGATGTTTGCCATACTAGTTTTTTTTCTTTATTTTTATCTAAGAAATTAATATCAAACATTTTTGAAAAATTTTGTCCTAAATGATGTGATGTTGCACATTGTACTCCTTTACCATTTGGTAACATAGTTTCTATTGATGTTGTATAATAACCACCTGCAAATTTTTCATTCTCACTTTTTTTACCTTCTATAACTGGACAAGCTAATAAATCTTCATATACCATTTTATAAAATTTTAATATTTTAAATACCATTTCTTCAGCTTCTTCAAAAGTTGAATGTGCAGTATGACCTTCTTGCCATAAAAATTCTCTAGTTCTTATAAATGGTGTTGGATTTTTAAATTCCCATCTTACAATATTTGTCCATTGATTTATCTTTAATGGTAAATCTCTATGTGATCTTATCCATTTTGCAAATGAAGGATACATTATTGTTTCACTTGTTGGTCTTATTGCTATTGGTGGTTCAATATTACTTTTACCACTTTTTGTTACCCAGGCAACTTCAGGTGAGAAACCTTCAATATGTTCTTTTTCTTTAAATAAGGATTTTTGACTTACGAACATTGGAAAATATACATTTTTAACATCTAATGTTTTAATTAAAGTATCAAAATAATTTTGTATTCTTTCCCATATTTCATATGACCAAGGACGTAGAATGTAACAACCTGAAATGTCGTAATAATCAACCATTTCTGATTTTATTATTACTTCACTATACCAATCTGAAAAATTAGTTTCTTTCTTATTTACTATACCAAGAATATTTAAATCTTCTTCTTCATTATCTTTTTTATCTTTTTTTTCTTTTTTCTCTTTTTTTTCTTTTTTCTCTTTTTTATCTTTTTTTTCATTTTTATCTTCTCCTTTATTTTCACTTTGTGGTACATTATTTAAATCAGTAACATTAACTTTAATACCATTTTTATCTAATAAACTTTTTAAATCAACAACTTTAATCCAAGCAGTACTACTTGGAGTCATTGGAGGACAACCAATATAATCATATTCTTCAATATTTTTATCTAAATGGAATTGAACTTCTTTTTTTTGTTCTTCACTTAAATTTAACATTGAAAATGGATTAACGTGTCCTGGTTCAACATGCAAATAATTTTCCATTTTTTCTTTTTCTGCTTCTCTAATATTTCCATTTTTAGTTTTGAATATTTTACATAAATTCTTATAATCTATTTTTGTTTCATTTGCTGCTGTTATTAAGTAAAAACCACCTGATTTGTTTTTTAAAAATAAATTTTTGCAATAATTGTATTTTCCTGTTAAATCTGGTTTGTTTTTTTCGAAATGTTCTAAAGCTGGGGGAATTGTTAATAAGGGCTCGTGATCCATTATTTTGAAATCGTATTTTTCTGATTCTAATAAATTTTTTATTGATTCTCTGTCGGGGTATTTTACTAAATTTTCCATTTAAATAAATGATAATAAATTTATTTTTTTAGATATATATTAATTTTTTCAAATTAAAATAATTTTTTTTCTTAAATTTTTAACTATATTGGAATTATAATATTTTTTGATAGTTTATTTTTATGTTTTTTTTGGAGAGATTTTTAAATTTTTAGACTTTGTTGATGTTAATTTTAAAAATTTTTTTTATTTTCTTTTAATTGAATAAATATTTTATGTAGAGAAGAAAAAAATTTTTTTATTTATGATTTCAAGAGTAAATTGTTATTTGAATATTCTTTTAATTTCAACGTTAATTAATATAATTTAAAATATTTATAACTTTTATTTTTATTTTTTTAAACTTTATTTATTTTTTATATTTTATGCATTTCATTAGGATTTTATACAATTTTTATAATAAAATTTTTATAATAAAATTAATTATAAATCTATAAAATGATAAAAAATATCAATACAGAATTAAAAGATTTCGAAAATCAAATATTATATGATAAAATAGAAGTCTTTATACAACAATCTGAAAATATTTTTATTCCTGCAATTATTTTTGAATATCTAAAGAAAGAAAATAATGATTTTGATGGAAATGATCTTATTGAATTTTATGAA
>JAEEGL014315200.1_pt1 | contig 19989 bp, 14 predicted proteins | sample 9134231 | NCBI WGS metagenome assembly JAEEGL01 (sample SAMN16246548, study PRJNA631951) | gut metagenome | biome: gut microbiome; feature: rumen; material: fiber-attached | host: Bos | place: Iran: Karaj | collected 2018-10
CCGGAAGAAAGGAGGGATTGACAATGCCGGTATTCAAGAACGAGGCAAACGGCACATGGTATGTCATGGCGCGGTTTGTCAACTGGAAAGGTGAGCACAAGCAGAAATGCAAGCGGGGATTCGCCACGAAGCGGGAAGCCATGGAATGGGAACGGCAATTCCAATTTCAGAACGCAGCGGATCTGGATATGTCGTTTGAGTCCTTCGTGGAGATCTATGAAAGAGACATCCGTCCACGATTGAAAGAAAACACCTGGCTGAGCAAGGAACATATCATCAGAACGAAGATATTACCTTTCTTCGGGCGGAGGATCATCAGTGAAATCACGACAAAGGACGTGATCGCATGGCAGAACGAACTGCTTTCCTATCGAGATGAAAAGAAGCATCCTTATTCGCAAACATATCTGAAAACGGTTCATAATCAGCTGAGTGCGATCCTGAATCATGCAGTAAGGCATTATGATCTCCGGTCCAATCCGGCCGCGAAAGCCGGCAGTATGGGCGATAAGAACGCCGGAAACATCAGCTTCTGGACAAAAGGCGAGTATCTCAAGTTTGCAGACGTCATGATGGACAAGCCGGTGTCTTATTACGCATTTGAAATGCTTTACTGGTGCGGTCTGCGTGTGGGTGAACTGTTGGCTTTGACGGTCGAGGATCTCAATTTCAAAGACGGAACCGTTCGGATCAATAAGTCCTATCAGCGATTGAATGGCGAAGATGTGATCACATCACCGAAGACAAAAAAGAGTAATCGGACGATCAAAATGCCTCAGTTTCTGTGTGAGGAAATGCAGGATTATATTGGAATGGTGTTCGAAGGAAAGAACAAGGATCGGCTCTTTCCGTTCACAAAATCATATCTTCACGCCGAAATGGATCGAGGCGCGAAAGCCGCAGGGGTCAAACGGATCCGTATTCATGACCTCCGCCACAGTCACGTTTCGCTGCTCATAGATATGGGATTCACTCCTGTGGCGATTGCGGACAGGCTCGGACATGAAAGCATTGAAGTCACTTTGCGATACGCACATCTGTTTCCTTCTAAGCAGACAGAGATGATCGAGCGATTGGAAAAGGAAAGAAAGGAGGGCAATCATGCCGGATAAACTGAAAGATTCTCATAATCGTATCCGAAATATCACGGTCGGATTTCGCGTTTCACCGGAAGAAAATGAGCAAATCAATGTCGCTGTTGCTCTCTCAGGATTGCCGAAGCAAGAGTATTGTTATCGGCGGTGTCTCGGGAGAGAAATCGTGGTGATCGGGAATCCGAGAGTGTATAAAGCGCTTCGAAATGAACTTGAATCCGTTCTCACGGAACTAAAGCGGATCGAAAAAAGCGGAGACATAACTGATGAGCTGATGGATAATATTGAACTCATCACGCGAACATTGAACGGAATGAATCAGTGATATCGCCGGGGGACAGTGAGTGTGCTTGTAGAGTGCCCATAGAATGCGGGAACCCTTCCCCCTTCACACTACCTCCAAGGTTATTATCATACTGTACTAGCCGAGGGAAAGGTAAATAAGTTACCGGGCGCGCGCACGCGCGTGTGAAGAGGGGCAGAACTCTCACTTGGTATCTTAGGTGGCGACTTGGTTGATACCACCTAAGTTATAATCCATTTTTGAATGCGTGGATAAATCTTCTTGAGAATAATCACCGAACCCTTTATAATGTGTCTTGGTAGGGGTTCACGATCAACAGCAACTTGGTGCAAGAAGAGAATCGATACATGTATGGTGTTCCGATTCAGATACGCATTGAAGATGAGTAGCTCATTATCAGTACGCAATTGCATACCATTCCACTCAGGCGAAGTCGGCCACATCGGAGGAGAGCAGTTGGTTCGCGAAACGCTTGAGGACGTCAACCTGAAGTTATTTCCGTAAATGGTAAAAACCGAAAGGTCAGTACCCGCATAAAAAGACTATTTGCATTCAAATGGCAAGAGAAATATGCCGAGAATCACAGTTACAAATCTAACAGTGCAGTACCAAAATGGCCGTTCGGGAAATGTTATAGCGCTGAACGGATTGAATGCCGTGTTCTTGTCTGATGCGTTTAACGTTGTGATCGGGTATTCCGGATGCGGAAAAACCACCTTGCTGAGATGTATTGCCGGGCTGATAGACTATGAAGGCAATGTGCTTTTCGACAATGTCGACATTTTTGAATTGAGACCGTCCGAAAGAAACATTGCATATGTTTCGCAGGAATATGCTTTATATCCGCATCTGACGGTATTTGATAACATTGCTTTCCCGTTGAAAGTTGCCGGTGTTCCGAAGGTCGAGATCGTCGAAAGAGTCAAGAAAATTGCGGAGCAGCTGGAACTGACCTACTGCCTGACCCGAAAACCCAAGCATATTTCCGGCGGACAACAGCAGAGAGTTGCCTTGGCTCGCGCACTGATCAGAAAACCTTCCGTTTGCCTGTTCGACGAACCGCTTTCCAATCTCGATTCCCAACTCAGGATTCAGGAAAGACGGTTAATCAAGGAAATCATGACACAATACGGCTGCACTTCAATTTATGTCACACATAATCTTCCGGAGGCAATGACGCTGGCGGACAGATTGTTTGTCCTGTCGAACGGCAAGTGCGAATTGCAGGGAGATCCTATGTCAGTTTATCGTTCCGGCAATGAAACGGTAGAAGCGTTAAAATGTGAGGCGGGTCAGATATGACGCTTTACGATGAAAGTGTTTTTTACGCCTATTCCCGTAAGGTCCGGCGCGGCGTTTGGCTCGTGATTCTGCCGGTTATTGCCTCGCTGCTCCTTTCCATCGGTTTATGCTTTCTTTTAAAAGCGGACCGGAGCAATTCTTCCCTCCTTCATGTTTTGATCGTTGTCATCAACACGTTAGCCGGTTGGACATCTCTTTCGGTCCTTTTAGGATACGTTGTACCCAGTGCTAAAAGGAGAAGACTGGCACAAAAAATCCTTTCCTTCGAAAAAAAAGAAGTCCGGGGGAAAGTTTTAAACATGGAAAACGGTATTACCGTTCAGGAAGGCATAAGGGTAATTGAGATTCAGATTGATTGCGCGGACAAAACTCATACATTCTTTTATGATGAAGGAATCGGAACGCCTGAGTTTCAGACCGGGGATGTTCTAAAAATGTCGATTGCGTACAACTTCATTATGGCATATGAGACGGAGAAAAATCATGAAGAAGAGATGTGATTTCTCCACCTTTTTTGCCCGAAACTGGGTATATTTTGCATTGTGGTTATTGGCTGTGATCCTGGTCTGGGGAATCGTATTTACCTTTCTGAACAAACCTAAAAAGGAGGAGAGCATATCGCTCTTTTTCAGTGTGGAAAAGGCAGACACTGAGGCAATGAACGCGGATTTTAAGACTGAGAAGACGAAATATCTGCGAAATCTGGAAATCAGTGCATATTCCTCAAGAATGGAAGGATTCGACACCTTATTTGCCACGAGAGGTCGAGATGCCGATCTCCTGATATTGCCGGAAACGTATTGTGAACCGTCCGCCATGAAGGCATTGTTTTATCCGATGGATCACGAGATGGTAAAAACAGTTTTTGGAGAAGAAGCGGAATGCGGGAAGGCAGAGTGCGACGGGACGATCTATGGCGTGAAAATCTATGACAAAGCATCGAATTCCGGCAAAGCCGCAGCATATTTCACCTTTACGTATCAGGATGAGGGCGGGCTGAAATCAGAAGGAGATTATTATTTGTTTTTCAACAAAAAGTCTCTTCATTTGGGAGAATTGTCAGGCAGTTCGCTGGACGGGGCGTTAAGCATAGCCCGCATCATCTGGAATAAAGAATCTGAATGAGATCATGAAGATCAAACAGGCCAAAACGAATTTTACGAGAAACGATCTCCCGAAAAACCGCTGGGAGGTTTTGGGAGATTGTTTGAAGGTGCGTTTTTTGCTGTTCTTATCTATGGGGCTGACACTGCTGCTTTTTTCAATGCCGCTGTTTTTTGTAACGGTTCTGAACGATTATTCCGCGAGTTCGTTGTATCATGGATTTGTCAATGCTGAATACACGAAGGAAGAGTATCTGGCGTTGACGCAGTCTGCAAACAGCTTGTATTCACTGTTTTATATTCCCTGCTATGTCATTCTGGCCGTGGGCTTGGCCGGTGTGATGCAGGTGATCCGTCAACTGGTCTGGGGAGAAGGCGTCTTTTTTATGCAGGATATTCTGGATGGCATCAGGTCGAGCGGATTATACTATGCATTGATTGCTTTCTTCATAGGACTTGTCGCGTTTTTGATCAACACTTTTTTATCGTCTGCAGACAATTCCTTCCTGATCGTTATCCCAGTCATTGTGACCCTTGTTTTTTGTCCGCCGGCGGGGTTTATGATGTCACAAATCGTCGTTTATAAGAATCCGTTCTTTCGTTATTTGCGGAATGGGTTCCTTTTATATATCAAAACCGTTCCGACCACATTGCTGTTTTTGGCATTGTTCCTTTTGCCTGCGGTTTTAGGGCTGAATCTGATTCCGCTCCCGGTAAAGTATGCGGTTCTCCTGGTACTGTTCCTTTTGCCGGCACCGATCCTTCTTGCGGGCTGGTTTTTATATTCCTGCTCTGTGTTTGACCGGCTGATCAACAAGGAATGGTATCCGGAGATCTACGATAAAGGCGTGTATCGGAAAGCGGAATAGCTGATTTGCAGGAAACTTACTGACCGTCTTGTGATCCCTTGGTGGTTTGTACTTCTCTTTGCCGGTTATTTATTAGCTTTTCACTTCGATATTTTCTGGGCGACCGTCCGGATTCCTTTTTAAACCATTTGTAAAATGCAGAATAGTCAGCAAATCCGAGTGATGAAGCGATTTGAGTGATCGTCAATCGGTTTTCCTTAAGAAGCTGTTTTGCTCTTGTGAGTTTTAATGAATCAAGGTACTCTTTCGGAGAGAGCCCCTGATGCCTTTTAAACACTTTAATGAAATGTGAAATATCACAGTTCAGATAGGTGCAAACATCCTTTACGGTGATGGGCTCGCAATAATGATGATCCATATACAGCATGGCTTCCTCAATGAGATAATGACCGGTGTAAGTCCTGTTTGCAGAGGTGATCTTGATCAGGATCGAAAAAAGGCAATACAAATGGGACAAGACCATCAATATTGCCGGAAGTTTATGCTGCCGCATGTCTTTGAACATCAGTTCGAATTGCCTTTCCGCCTGTTTATTGTTGACATGCATGACCGGATCATCGGAAGTAATATTGCATTTCTTCAGTAAGTGTTCGGCATATTTTCCCTGGAACGCAACCCAATAGTAAGCGTACGGATCCTTTTCATCCGCATAATACTTGCACGTGTGACCCTCGGGCAGGAAGAACAAGTCTCCCTGTACGATCTCGTAGGTTTTTCCGCCGAGCTCAAGGTAACCTTTTCCTTCCGTTACATATTGAAGGACGCTGAATTCAGGTTCATACGGCCCGTCGACTTTTTTGTCCGCAAACTGATGACCGCAAGTACATATAGTAATGTCAACGGTATCGTAGTAGTCGATGAATCTTACAATTTTGCTTAGATTATTATCGCTCATAGTGCCTTCAATATATATCGGCAAAAGAAAATAGTCAATCTTTGAGCGCGTTTTTACCGCGATAAACACGATTTTTTCCATATTTTACACGATTATTGCCATTTCAATTTTCCCCGGAATAATGCTATAGTCAAAGTGGAAAATAGGAGTGGTGTTTTTTTTCTGAAAGAAGGCATTCCGGGATTCAGCACCGAATTGGAAAATAATGTGAGAATACCTATTGTGAAAGACTCATGGGAATCGGCTTTGACAGTATTTTAAAAACGTTTTTTCTTGAGAGCAAAGAGATCACTTATGCTTTCAAGATCAATGAATATGGCTTTTTGCAGCATCTGTATTTCGGCAGGCGTATTGCCAGGGACGGTCTGGAGCATACCGTTTGTCTGTTGGACCGGGGGCACAGCACCTCTTTGGCAGAATCAGAATCGGGCAGATACTCTTTGAATAATTATGCAAACGAATGCCCTTTGTACGGCCGGAGTGATTTCAGAGAAAGCATGATGGCAATTACCGACAACGAAGGAGTCAGGGTCGGCGATTGGAAGTATAAATCTCATCACATTTATGACACAAAACCAGAAATCGAAGGTCTGCCGTCTGTTCGGGGCGGAGAGACGCTTTCTGTTGAGATTGCGGATGACAGAACAGGCATTTCGCTCTGCCTGTATTATACGGTTTACGAAGACCTGCCGGTGATTGCCCGCCGCGCGGAGATCGTCAATCGCGGAGACCATTCTGTCACGATAGACCGGGCATATTCGTTCAATCTGGATCTGAATGACAATGACTTTGAGGTTCTTTCCCTGACCGGCGCGCATCTTCGCGAGAGAATGATCGAAAGGGCGGAACTGAGGCACGGAGTGTTCTTTGTGGACAGCAAGCGGGGCGAGTCCTCCGCCCAGGCCAATCCGTTCATTGCCGTTTTAAGAAAGAATACGAACGAAGAAAGCGGTGAAGTCTATTCGTTTCATCTGGTTTACAGCGGTGATTTCGTATTGAAAACACAGGTGGAAGAAAACGATACGCTCCGCGTCACGGGCGGACTGAATGATTATGATTTTTCCTGGCTGCTCGACACGGGCGAAAAGTTCTCCACTCCGGAAGTGATCATGACGTATACGGATCAGGGACTCGGCCGGAACAGCCGGATATTGCACGACCTGTACCGGAACTATCTGATCGATGAAAAGACCGCATCTGAGCCTCATCCCATCGTCCTGAACAGCTGGGAATCGCTCTATATGGATTATGATGAGAAGAAACTCCATGAGCTGATCGACAGCGTCAAAGGGTCAGGTATCGACACGTTCGTATTGGATGACGGATGGTTTGGAGACAGAAACGACGATAAATCCAGTCTGGGCGACTGGGTAGCCAATAAGCAGAAACTCCCGAACGGGCTGAAAGCCATTTCCGACTATGTGCATAAATGTGATATGAAATTCGGACTCTGGTTTGAGCCGGAGATGATCAGTAAAAAGTCGGACCTTTACAAAGAACACCCGGATTGGGTGCTTCACGTGGACGGATTGCAGCCTTGCAACGGCAGAAATCAATATGTTCTGGATTTAACGAGAAAAGAAATCTGCGATTATTTGATCGATACGATCTCGCAAGTGATCGACGAGAACGGCGTGGATTATGTCAAATGGGACATGAACAGACCCATTACGGAGAATTATTCCGGGCATCTGGGGAATCGATCGAAGGAAACACATCATCGTTATATTCTGGGTTTATATCGGATCCTTCGCGCATTGATTGAACGGTTTCCGAACGTGTTTTTTGAGGGATGTGCTTCCGGCGGATGCCGATTTGATCCCGCAATGTTGAAGTATTTCTCTCAAATCTGGGTGAGTGACAATACCGATGCATATTCGAGGAGTCTCATTCAGTACGGTACCTCCATCTGTTATCCGCTTTCGGCCATGTCGAATCACGTATCGGCGTGTCCGAATCACCAGAGCGGCCGGGTGATTCCGATGGAAACGAGGGTGGAAATGGCTATGCTCGGGGCGTTCGGGTACGAATTCGACGTCACTCGATTATCGGACGAAGATAAAGCGAAGATCAAGGAGCAGATCTCAGAATACAGGGAAACGCAGGATCTCGTTTTATGCGGTGATCTCTATCGGCTTTCCAATCCGTTTGACAGTGCATATTTTGCTGAAATGATCGTTTCGAAAGACCGGGCGAAGGCAAAGATCACCGTTATGAAAAAAGAGAACGTTCCGAACGGAATTACCTGCAGGATCTATCCGAGAGGATTGGAAAAAGACGCGCTTTATGAAATCAGGGAACTGGCGCTGTCGGTTCATGGATCGACACTCATGAATGCGGGACTTGTCGCGGAGTATCCGGCAGGAGATTATCAAACGGCAGTTTTCCACATTAGGAAGCTATGACGCAAGAACAGTATATTCAGAATTTGAATATGCCTCAGGGCAGGGTCGACGTGATTCTGGACACCGACGCCTTCAATGAAATCGATGATCAGTTCGCCATAGCGTTGATGCTGAGATCACCGGACAGGTTTCAAGTGAAGGCCATTACCGCAGCCCCGTTTTTTAATGAAAAAGCGACGTCCCCTGCCGATGGAATGGAAAAGAGTTTTAACGAAATCAAAAGAATCGTGGGGCTTGCAGGCAGAAACGATCTGGAAAATTCGGTTTATCGCGGCAGTTCAAGTTATCTTTGCGCTGAATGTGAAGGCGTTTCATCCGATGCGGCGGACGCGATCATAAGGATTTCGGAATGCCATACACCGGAAGAACCGCTCTATGTAATCGGAATCGGGGCAATTACCAATATTGCCTCTGCGCTTCTCAAAGCGCCCGGAATCGCAGAAAAAATAGTCGTGCTGTGGCTGGGTGGAAACGCTATTTACGCGCATGATAATTATGAATTCAACATTCGGCAGGACGTCCGGGCAGCGAGAGTCGTTTTTGACAGTAAATGTCCATTGATTTTGTTCCCTTGCAGGGGAGTCACGGATGTTTGCAGAACGACGGGCACAGATCTTAAGCTCTGGCTTGGCGGGAGAAACCCACTTTCGGATTATCTCGTTGATTTGGCTTTCGCCAATGCGGAAAAAGAGGCGAGAACCAAAGCATGGGGGCGGGTGATTTGGGATATCGTTACGGTCGTTTGGTTTCTTAGAAATGAAGCGTTTGAAAGTGAATTGATGGATGCGCCCGTACCGGGATATGATCACAAATGGTCATTCGCGGCCGAAAAAAGAAAAACGATCCGGTGCATCACTCATATAGACGCAGATACGGTTTTCGACGAATTGTATAAAAGGATTTCCGGGAATTGGAATTAACGGGACCCGGCAAGATATTAAACGGATAGAGCCAAGGGAGAACGTTCGTGCTGATCGGTGAAAAAGCGGACAAAAAGAAGAACCGGCGGAAAGTGAAGAACTACGTGGAGAATGCATTGATCACGGCATTGCCCGTGGTCGGATTTCTTGTGTTCGGCGCATTCCCGTTAATTATGTCGCTGATCATGAGTTTCTTCGAGATGCATGACACGGATTTCTCGCAGGCAGTGTTCGTTGGACTCGACAACTTTAAGAACATGCTTGACTTTAACGTTCATGGAAAGGATTTTCTGTATACTTTCCTGACTGTCGGTATGTATACGTTGAGCGTCTTCATTGGCCTGGTAATTGCGGTATTCATAGCGTATCAGCTGAACAAAATCAAGTTCCTCCGGAGACTGTTCAGAACGGTATTCTTTATCCCGGCCGTATGTTCCGTGTCGGTCGTGACCATCGTTTTTAAGATTTTTCTGGATCAGAACTCCGGCGTTTTCAATGAGATTCTGAAATCGCTCGGTTTTGAAGGGGTTCCGTGGCTTGTAGGATCCCCGGTGCTTTTCAGCATTTCCATGATCATCGTATCCGTATGGTCCGGGCTTGGCTACAGCGTCGTATTGCTTCAGGCGGCCTTTGCGAACGTCGATCAAAGTTACGCTGAAGCTGCTGCGATTGACGGGGCATCCGCAGGGCAGATATTTAGAAAAGTTACTTTTCATGCCATTACGCCGACGCTCGGGTATTTACTGACGATCCGCCTGATCAGCGCGTTGCAGCAAATGGCATTGTATTATCAGTTCGGCTACGGGATGATCGGTACGCCGATGTGGACGGACTCACTTTATGCATGGAACACCCCCGTGGTTTACCTGTATGAGATGGTCTTTAAAAACTCATACAAATTCGGTTACGGAATCGGTTCGGCTGCGGCATGGATCCTTGCTCTTGTGATTTTTATCGTGACGCGTATCAATTTCAGACTGCAAAAGAAATGGGTAAGTTATGACTTCTGATAAGGATCTTCCCGAAAAGAGAATACCAAAAGAGTCTGTGAGCCATGGCGCTTTCAAGGTGGTGTATTACTTTGCGTTCCCTATTGTCGTGTCTTGTGCAGTCCTTTTCGGCATAGGTCTTTTGTTCCGTTCAGCGGAGGGACAGAACACGCGGCTGATTTGCGGAATCTGTTCCGGCGCCTGCACGGCATTAGGAATCGCGCTGTATTTGGTGAATGCCCGATTGAGCAAGAATCCGGCTTATCGCACTTTTTCATATCCGTTTATGAAAAAGGTCAGTCCGCTTTCTTTGATCTTGCTGATCGTCTTTTTGCTGATCACATTGATTCCGTTTTATGTGGTGGTGATCAACTCCATCAAAACTTCGCCTGAGGCGAATGCGATTGGGTTTACGTTTTTTCCGAAACAGGGAGTCGTGTTCGATCATTACGAGCAACTGTTCAAGAATACCACGGGTATCGGCATCAATTTGGTCGTGTCGTTTTTCAACAGTCTGTTCTATGCGATCGTTCCCGTATTCATCGGCACTTTCGTTTCCGCGTTTGCAGCATACGGATTTGCCAAATTGAATTATCCAGGCCGGGCCTTCGTTTATAACTTTATGATTTTTACGTTAATGGTTCCTGCCTGTGTCAGTATGGCAAGCTCCTATGCAATGTACGACGCATTCGGCTGGACGAGAGGCACGGGGTTTTCATTGGTCATGACAGTGCCGGGATGCTTCGGCGGAATCGGCTGTGTCATGTTTTTGCGGGAGTTTTTCAAGGGTATTCCCGACGGGATGCTTGAGGCGGCGAGAATCGACGGTTGCGGCAAACTGAAAATTTTTACGACGATCATGATTCCGCTTGGCATGCCGGCGATCATTGCGCAGCTCGTTCTCGGATTTATCGGGAATTACAACGATTATCAAAGCGCGTTGATTTATTTGAAGTATCCGGAACAATACACGGTTCAGTTGGCATTGTCATTCTTCAATGACGGAAACGTGGACAAGGCGTTGGCGGCTGCGGCAGCGGTTTTCGGGATCGTTCCGTTGCTCATCCTGTATATCGTTTTTCAGAAGAAAATCATATCGGGCATATCGTTTTCATCGGGATTAAAAGGATGACGGGCAGGTCATTAAACTAGTAAGGCATTAATCTAACAAGGTGGCAGCTGATGAAAAAGAAGGTTTTGAAAACGTTGGTGTCTTTGGTCGTATGTGGGACAATGCTCTTTGCGGCAGCGTGTAACGGAAGCGGCGGGGGAGCAAACAACCCCGGCGGCGGAGGAATGGCGACGCTGGATTTCTTATATGCGGGAACACAGGAAATCCTGGAACTCTACACCGCTCTCGTCAATGAATATAATGCCACACAGGGAAAAGAAGACCGGATACGGGTCATGGGCATGCCGATTCCTGTTGGCAGCGTCAATGACAAGCTGACCAATGTCTTGCCTTCTTCCAACGGACCGGACGTGGTGATTGGAACGGATGAATATTTCAAGCCCCACACGAAAAACATGCTGGACATCAGTGATGCGTTTTCTTCGGAACTGCTCGGAAGCCTCTATGAAAGGCAGGAGATTCGGTACCACTACGATGCGGAAAACATTACGGCAAATGAGAGCGATCCGCTGTATGCATTGCCTTCCGTAAACGATCCGACAGTATTGTATTACAACAAGGATGCTTTGAAGGCAGCGGGAGTGATTTGCATCAGCGTAGATGAAAAAGACTTGGCAGCCTTCAACGCCGGTACGTTTACGGATCTGAACGGTATGAAAAAATCCGATTACGGACTGGAAATTGACGTGCCCGCAAAAGGATATTTCCGCAGCAACAATCCTTATCGGTTCAATGGCAGCGATTATTCGGGCTCGTCCTGGAAGAAACCGACAACCGGAACCGTTCTCGTGTTCAATGACCGCATCGCGTGCAGCTGGGACGAGATTGAGGATCTGGGCATGCTTCTTACCAAGTCCAAAAACTCAAAATCCACGACCGATTATGGATATTATACAGAATGGTGGTTCAATTACGGCTGGTCCGTCGGCGGGGATTGTCTTCAGGATATGAACGGCAAGGGCGATTTCACTTATTCGTTGCCATCCACCATGCCGAATTTCATTGTGACGGAGGGAAATACTTATAAGGGCCTCTATACTGGGAAGATCTATGCGGCTGGCGATACCATCGAACTCGCGGACGTGATCAACGCAGATCCGACCGATACGATCGCTTATGATTCAGAAAACAACACGACGTTCTATTATACCGTAAACGGGAAGAAGGCAGTGGTTCGTCCGGATATTACGGAAAAGACCTCATCGGGCGTTTTGAATGAACTTCCCTGCACGCAGGAAGCCTTCAAACGGTTCTGCATGCTGGCCGGAACGGGCGGCCTCAATATCTGCCCTTATCCGAGCGCGTTCAACGGGACTTCGTCGCAGCAGTATTTTTCATCGGGCGTGCTGGCAATGCTTGTCCAGTACTATTCAAACTATAAAGTCATCAAGGATTCTTCCACGTTTGAATGGGGAATCGCGCCGTTGCCGATCTTCAAGGAATACACGGACGACGCGCCGACGACAGATACGGTCAAGAGAATGGGACAGTCTGCCAATCATTCGCTCGGTTATTATGTGGCGATCAGAAAGGGCACTCCAATCAAGGATCAGTGCGTAAAGTTCGTGACGTGGCTGATGACGAAAGGACAGACGTTTGCCGCTGAGAATGGCTTCGTTTCTGCTCAGAAGGCTGATTTTGACACGGCGGTTGAAAACCTTGCAAAGAAAGTCGGCAAAGCCAGTGCGTTGGCCATCATGGAATCCTCTGCAGTGTCCCGCGCCGGAGACTGGTGGTATATGCCCGACAGATGGTGGATCGACAACTGGGCGAATCCGCTGAATCAGAAGGTCCGGTATGGGTCGCTGTCTTTTGAAACATATATTTACGGATACACGGAAGTATCGAACAAGGCATTGAAGGCTTACAGAGGAAAATGATCCAGTGGAGCATATGATGAAAAGAGTAACCGCTTTCACATTCGCGCTGTTATTGTCATTGACGTGCCTGACTGCCTGCAATGACAATAAAGGATCCGAAAAGAGCGCTGATATCATCGAACGCCTGAAGGGAACAGTCCTGTTCCCCGATTATTCCACGGGGTTCGACGACTACGGAAATTATAACACCGAATTGTACTCCTACAATCAGATGGATGCGATCGGCGGTGATCCCGGCGTTATTTACGTTCCTGAAGAAAGGAGCGAAGAATACGGCGGATACTATTACGTTTACGTGACCGGTGGTTTGAAGCAGTTGTTCGGCTGGGACAGCGACAATTATCTGACCGGTTACGATCAGGATGTGGAAACGCTTGCCGTAAGGTGCTACCGCTCAAAAGATCTCAGCACCTGGAGTCTTTGCGGCAGCGAACGCGGCTATACCATCATCGGAAGAAAGGGCGATTGGGAGGAGTGGACGCTCCGCGTACCCTGCGCTCCTGAAGTGGTCTATAACGCAAAAGAAGGAAAATACTATATGTTTTACAATATGATTTCCCGATTGCGTGAAGACGGTGAACTGAAAAGAAGAGAAGGAGAGACGCCGGCCGCCGACAAGGTTCAGTATCCGAGAAGCGACAGAAACTACGTCGGCATCGCGACTTCGGATAATCCGTGCGGTCCGTTTACGCCGTTAGCCAGAACGGAAACGGTCACCGTCAACGGCGAAAAGGTCGAGCAGAGCGTTCCCTGCATTAATTTTGCGAAGGAATGGAATTTGCCCAATCTTTTCCCCTTGGAAGACATCAGTCCATTCCTGGATGACGACGGATCGCTTTATCTGTACCTGAAATCTCCGGCGAGCGGCAACGGGTGCATTTACGGCGTCAAAATGGATGACAATGACTGGACGAAGCCCCTGTATGATACGTTTACCTGCGTGCTCCGGAAAGGTTATGCAAACATTGAAAGTCCCACCGGAAAGGCGGCGGCTGATCCCGAGAATCTCACCTGCACGGGCGTGATTTCCGAGCAGCTGATCGAAGGACCGAATATGCTGAAGCATAACGGGGAATACTTCCTGACATTCTCCATGGGAGATTATCTGAAACAGGGATATGCCGTGTACCAGTCGAAAGGGGATTCTCCTCTCGGAAAATTCCGCCGCGTCGGGGAAGGCACCGGTCTTCCTGTGATTTCGGGAATCAACACGAATAATTTCAAAGGCACGGGGCATCATTCATTCGTTTATGACGGCGAGGAGTGGTTCAACGTATACCATGCCCACCAAAATATAGAATCGTTCGGCTGGGACAGATACGTCCACGCGGACAGAGTGCTGTTCAAAGAGGTTGACGGGGAAACGGTCATTGTCACCAATGGACCGAGCAGAAGCTTGCAGTGGTTGCCGGAAAAAGCGTCCGAATACACGAATCTTGCATCAAAAGCGAAGATCACGGCAGAAGGAGGGACCGGAGCAGAGTATCTGAATGACGGCATGATCCCGTTTTATGATTTCAATGGTGATTCGGTTTTCTCGTCAGATACCGACGTGGTGATCACGCTTTCCTTTGACAGCCCCGTGACGATCGTATCGCTCATGGTCTATAACTCTTTTTCCGAGGGCTCCGCTTTTTCCGAGATTTCGGCGATTACCTTTGATCTTGCGGAGAAATCCGAATGGATGAAGGAGCATTACGATCACGCAGCATTCACCGGAATCAAGTTTCCGACGATCTATTACGATGAGGAAGGCATAGATGGCTCAAAATACAAGAACTGTTCACCGGCTGTCGTGGAATTCAACGAGATGAAAGTGAATTCGATCACGATTGCGATCAAAAAGAACGATCGGATCAAATTATATGACAAGCTCGGAAATGAAAACACGAGTTTGAATTTGACCGAAATTGCCGTGCTGGGGAAGGAGTAATATGATGAAGTACAAGAATATCGTGAAAATCGTATTATCCCTGTTATGCGCGTTGGCTTTTGCAGGCTGCATTGCCGCATGTACGAAGACGCCCGAACCGGCTCCGGAGGATCCGTCGTATGAACTGACTCCAGGAGAGCAAGAGTATGACTATGTTTACGCAAGCCAGTTTGACGGGCCGAACGATCCGGGAATCGTGATCAACGGCAAACTGGATGAAGAGGCATGGCAGAATAAAAAGTGGTATACCAGTAAGTTTTATACGGATTTGAACGACGTCATGCCCATGATCAGCGTTACCGCGTTCAACACCGAATACGGGACCTATATGGGCGTGAAGGTCCGCGATGATAACATCATTTACAACGGGATGCTCTATCTCGACAAAAACTCGCTCATCGAATTTTACTATTACGCGGACAAGACCGACACGGTAGCAGGCGACAGGGACTATTCGCTTCGGCGCGCGTTTATGATGGACTACGCGGGCGAATTGTATTCCACGGGGGAACGAATGAAACGCGCGATCACCGTGGACGGCAAGATCAACAGCGGGAATACCGTCGGCGCGACTTTTGAGATTTTCATCCCCTGGTCGGAAATGGGAATCGATGTTTCGGACGGCGCATATCCGCAGGTGCTGTATCTTTTGCCGACGTACCGGCCGATTCTGAAAGGCAACAGCACGCATACGCCGTTATTCAACGTTCCGTTTAATCCGATGAATCACATTAAGGATTTCTATGTCTTTGATGCAAACGGATATACCGATGAAGATGCTGAAGGTGCGGTCGTGGGCGATTCCATCAACGGCACTGCAAAATCCGCATGCTGGGATCTGGAAAGATTGGATGAAGGTATCCTTTCGGTCACCAGCGGCGTGGAATTCAATTCGATTTTCTTCAGAGATGCTTTCAGCGAGAATTTCATCGCGGAAACGACCATCTATCCGCTCGGAGGAAGCGAGGAATATGCGGGATGGTACGGCGGCTTCTGGCTGATGTCCACGAACGGGAATTATTACACGATGATGATGGACATGCGTGAGTCTGAACTCACAAAAGCCGTAGACGGCGGAAAGGCATTTAAAAAATATACATTGGTTACGCTGACCGAAGCGCACACGTATTGGGAACAGGTCAATAAATTCGTCAAGGAAAACCCTGCGGCATCAGGCGGAAAAACGCCGGAGACCTCAGGCGTGAAATTCAAGATACTCAAAGACAGAAATACGGTTTATTACTTCGTCAATGACGAATACTTCTATCAGGAGACGCTTGATTTCGTACAGGGAAAGGTTTATGCGGGCCTTTTCAATATGAACACTTTCGCTGAATACAGGGATTTTTCCTACAGGGCGTTGAACGAGGAAGAAACGGCAAAAGAACTCGGCGCTTTAGATATTTATCAAGTGGACGTCGAGGTGACGACGGACGGCGGTTATGCCGAAACAGACAAGGAACACGTACTGATCGGCGGTTCTGCGGAAATCCGGTTCTTTAATGAGTCCGGATATAAACTGAAGTCCATTCTGTGCAACGGCGAAGACATTACGGAAACGGTAAAGACGAAGGCGGAGGCCGGCGCTTATTTGATCGAGTCCGTCCTCGAAGACCTTCGTATCGAAGTTGAGTTTGCCCAAATTGAGAAGCCCGTCGCCTACAGGGGATTTCTGAAAAAAGGCGATGAGTATGCCGAAGGGAAGATCATTGTGATCTCAAAGGCGAACAGGGCGAATCGTTACGAAATTGAAGCTGCTGAGGATGAGGGATTCGAAGTCCTGCTGGAAGCCGGAGAGCATGAAGTGTTCGTCGACGGCTACTTCGGAAAGACGGTTCTCTCGCTTGCCGAGGATTTGGAAAAAGACATTCAACTTGATGAATTCGTTGAACTGAAGGCAACGGATACCCATGCACTCAATGTTGATTTCATTCGTCAGCAGGCAAATTCTGTCAAGGGCAGTCAGGGTGAGTGGCTCTTACTCAATGACAGTTCTCCTACGGTGTATCTTTCTGCAAACATCTATAACTACGATCTCGACGGATTCACCATTGAGACTGATGACGGAGAGAATATTCAGCTCTACCTCGCATATCAGGGCCTTTACGTTTTCAAAAATCACGACTGGATCACCGTCCCGGGCGTGAAATATGACGATTACAGTTATTTTGACTCTTCGACCAAAAGCAAGGTATTGGATGCCTCGAAAATGGATCAGCTCGGAGGAAAGCTAGTTGAAATAGCTATTTCCAAGGGCGTCTTGTATATGACTGTAGACGGGCTTGGAAAGATGAAACTCCCGCTGTCTGAGTTTAATAAGAGTTTTAAGGCTGATACGAAGTATCGGGTGGGGTTCATGACTTACAACGCGAACCATACCAAATATCCTGCAAGCGGCGCGGTATATGCGAATATTTCCGCCGCGTTCGGCGATCAGGCGGAGCAAAAAGTGAAAAGGATCGTCTCCGCGTGTACGCAGCAAGATTTCACATTGGGCGAAGAATTGTATGATAATGCGTTTGTGTCCAAAGTGGGCGGCAATCGGATGATCTTCTCCGCAAAGGAAGCGGGTGCAGAAATCATCAGCGGGGTGGAAATCGAGCAAGGCAAACCGTTCATGGTCTACTCTGTCATTAACAAAAGCACAATCAACGGCGCCGGCTTTGTCGTCGGGACACTTGGAGAAGATCGCTCAAAGCACCTTTTGTTTAACTGGAGGCAGGGGACGAAAGACATTTACATTTCGCGGGAATCGACCGCGAAATGGGGATGGAAAGGGATCGCTGACGGCACCTATCCCTGCGATCAGCCGATGGCAGACCAAATGCGGCTTACGTTGGTCTATACGCATGGCATGTATTTGTTCTATGTGAATGATCAGCTTTATATGAGCGTTCATGAGAATGATGATGCCGGGTGGGGAACGGTCATCAGCAAGTGTATTGGAACCACCGGTAACAAAAAAATCGGATTATCAGCCCTCTACGGCGCAGTCGGCATCTCCGGGTACGGCTATAGCACGGATGAGAATGAAATCAACGCTTATGTCCGCGCAATTCCGTTATATAAGGGCTTTGGAAAGGTGACAGGTAATAAACTCGAACTCAGAGCGCCGGGAATCGTCAGCGCATTCATTATGAACGGCGTGGAAGTCGATCAGGGCGAAAGCTTTATGGCTACCGCCAGACTGGACGGCGTGAACGCTGAGAACGTGGGGTTTGTCATTGGAACGCTAGGCGATCAGGATAAGAACCACGTGATGTTTGACTGGCGGAATCAGGGCGAAAACAAAGACATCTATATTTGGCGGAGTGAAGGAACTGCCTGGGGATGGGCAGGCGTGGAAGACGGAAGCCTTGATCTCTCCTGCGATGCCGAGCGCAAGCCCTGTACGCTTACCCTCGTTTACAGATTCGGCAAGTATTATCTGTTCATTGACGGCAGCAAAGTGCTTGAAATCAAGGAAACACAAAGTTTTGCATGGTCAACCTCAACAATCAAGAGCCTGATCGGTACGTCCGGAAAGGTGAAACTCGGATTGACGACTTCTTTCGGAAATGCGACGATCAGTGACTTCTCCGTGACAACCGATTTGGAGGCAATCAAGCAGTTCGTTCCTGATGAAGAGGCGGTCCCGGTAGATGATTTCGGTCCCGTAGAGGGTGTGATCCCGATTTACGACGGCGCGGAAATCAGCGGTTCCGGAAACAAATTAATGATCAATGCAGGAGGCGGTGTCGGCGCATTTGCGTTTAGTGACGTGGAGGTCGATCAGGATCAAAACTTCATGGCTACTGTCAGACTTGTCGATGTAAGCGCCGAAAACGTCGGATTCGTTGTCGGTACGCTGGGGGAAACAAAAAAGAACCACGTGATGTTTGACTGGCGGAAACGAAGCGATGTAAACGATTTGTACATTTGGCGAAATGGAACATCCTCATGGGGATGGGCAGGAATCGATCCTTCCTGCGGGGAAGAGGTCTATCCTGATTTATCCTGCGCTGCCGCGCGGGGATCCAATGAACTGACGCTCGTTTATAAAGACGGAAAATACCATTACTTTATTGACGGTAATGAAGTGACGATCATCGAGAAGACACAGGGATTCTCATGGACCTCCGCTTCCGTGGATAGCATTATCGGCACGGAGGGAAAGGTCAAGATTGGTTTGACCACTTCTTTCGGGAGCGCGACTTTCAGCGATTTCGCCGTTACGACGGATCCCGATGCGATCAATGCTTTGGTTCCCGACGAGGGGCAAGGCGGCGAAGGTGGAGAAGAGCAAGGCGGCGAGATTCATCCCGGACAGGGCGATGACAGCGAGTATACGCCTTGGATCAAATATGGATTATATGACGGCACTGAGTACACACCCTGGATCCATTGAACCGGTGAAAGCGGCTATTCGTACCCTTAGAAGGGAGGAAAAACGCAATAAATAAAATGGGTAAGATAAGATGGGTTTTTCTGCTTGTTTTAACATTTGCAATGTGTTTATTATCCGTCGGATGCAATAACGGTTGCAGATCAGGAATAATTGAAACCGGTCCCGCAGAGGTTTCCACGTCAGAGGATGATGAAAAGACCGGAGAGTTGGATGAAGAGTCGTCCGCCGAAAACGCCGGGATTACGGAGACAGATCAAACCGAGGGAACTGAAGAGACCGGAGAAAGCAGAGAATACACCCCGACAGAAGAAACGGAGTCCGCGAGGAGTTCAGAAGCAGATCGCACGGACGAAGCAACCCACAGCGGAACTCCTGAGACGGGGGGCAGCGGAGCGTATGAGAGTGGAAGCACAGAGAACCCGGCAGTAAGCGAAGAGGACGAAAGCAACAGTGAAACCGGACAATCCGATTATACTCCGTGGTTTAAGTAAAAAGAGGGGCAGGTAAAAGAGAAAAAATGAAAAAAGCCTACGAAAAGCCTGCAATTGCACTAGTCAACAAAAATTAGACACTTCCGCTACATTTTTTTGATCACGGCAAGGTCCTTTGTTGAACAGGACCTTCGCCGCTTTTGAACACGGTCCACCTGCAGGCTAGACACGTGTCAAATACTGTTCCTTGAATTGTTTAGGCGTCAGGTAACCCAAGGAATACGCCGGCCGTTCTTCGTTGAAGAAGACGATGTAATCATCGACCTCTTCTTCAACCGGCCTCTC
>JAEEGL017020246.1_pt1 | contig 19989 bp, 12 predicted proteins | sample 9134231 | NCBI WGS metagenome assembly JAEEGL01 (sample SAMN16246548, study PRJNA631951) | gut metagenome | biome: gut microbiome; feature: rumen; material: fiber-attached | host: Bos | place: Iran: Karaj | collected 2018-10
CTGCATATTAAGGTGCACGGTGTACGCGGCGGTGTTCCAGATCTTGTCGAGGCGCGCGTCGTTCGAATGGAACGAGCCTTTGTATTCGAGTTCGCGGTAAACGAAAATTCCTGCCACGGCCATGAGCGTGATCTGTGCTCCGGGGTCAAGAAGGTCGATCCGCACGAATCTGAAGCCTGACGGGCCGATTTCGGGCATTGACAGGAAACCGACGTCGATGATCTGGTCGCGGTCAATATGGTCGTTGGTGGCGTTCTTTTTTCCGCCGAGGTCAGCCATTGCTTCTTCCGCCGATTCGCCGAATCTTATGCGCAGCTTCACGCGCGTCGGATTTACGCTGTGGATATATAATTTTACGTAGCCGTGGAATTCTACGCCGAAGTCGATCAGCACTGCCGCCGGGCTGAAATCATCGCCTGCCGGGGCGCATTTCATACACATCGTGCGCGGTACGTTAAAGTGTATCTGCTTTTCCGCAGGTGTGAGCAGGCAATCTTCGCCTGTGACGCCGTCTGTTTTCCAGAGTATGCGCTGTGGCGTGAGGAAACGGCGCACGCGCACGACCTGTTCCGATTTTTTGAGTATTTCAGGTGTGCGTATTCCTGCGGGGACAAAGTTCGGTTGCTGGTTCATTTTTCTGACCTCCTGTTTCCGCGAACGGCGGCGGTGTAGGCGCCTGATTTTCGCGGATTTTTTCTGGGTCAATGCTACCATTTTTGAGGGCGGTTGTCAATGCGGCCGCGCGGTATGGACGAGGAACCGGGACGTCCGGAGTTCAGAGTTCAGAGTTCAGAGTTAAGAGGCGAAGCGGGTGATGGCACGATAGCGAGTTAAGAGTTAAGAGGCGAAGCGGCCTCGTTGCTCATTTATACGGCCGCAATTGGAAAAAGACAGAGCTGCGGCCGTGCGAATTGCTCATTTATACGGCCGCAAAAAGGGAAAATGCGGAATGCGGCCGTGTGCCCTGCCTCACCGATACGGCCGCAAATGGGGAAAATGCGGAATGCGGCCGTGTGACTCGCCTCACCGATACGGCCGCAATTGAAAAAAGACAGAGCTGCGGCCGTGCGCTCCGCCCTTCAAATAAGGCCGCAAATCGAAAAAGACAGAGCTGCGGCCGTACATCGCGCCTCGCTCCGCCCTTCAAATACGGCCGCAATTGGAAAAAGATAGAGTTGCGGCCGTGCGCTCCACCTCACCAATACGGCCGCAATTAGAAAATCATAGAGCTGCGGCCGTACATTCTTCCTTCCGACACGGCGCAAGTGGAAAAAAAACGGGCAAAATGTTGTCAATTAGTGTAGAATGGTACTGCTGAAGGCCATTCGGAAAAAATACGTGAAGGAAGGGCAAGTTGTTGACCGACAGCGAGATACTCGGACTGCTCAGAGAGAGGGACGAAAGGGCAATTTCGGAGATGGAGCGGAAATATTCCACTTATCTGCACACGATTGCCTACAACGTACTTGGAAACGATCTTGACGCGGAGGAGTGTGTAAATGACGCCTTTATGAACGTCTGGGAACACTCCGGCGAAAGCACGCCCTCGAAACTCAAGCAATACCTGGCCGCCGCCGCACGAAACATTGCCATCAACCGCTTTAAAGAAAAAACCAGGCAGAAAAGGCGCGCGCCCGAAGGCGAAGTCGATGCTGACGAGGAAACCATCCCTGCAGCAGGAGGCGGAGATCCGCTGGACAGACTGACGTTGACCGCGCTGATAAACGAATATCTTCATACGCTCCCCGAAAAAAAGCGCAAGATATTTGTTGCCCGGTACTATTATGACGCAGATCCGGCGGAAATTGCCGCGAAACTCGGTATTCCGGAGGGCACGGTGAATTCGACGCTAAACCGTGTTAAGAACGGCCTTGGGAAGTTCTTGCAGAAGGAGGGGTTTGATGTATGAATGATAACGATCTCAAAAAATGTATGCGAGATATTTCAGACGATCTGGTGAAAGAAGCGGATCTGTCTGTGACAGGCGCGGCCTCAGCCCGCACGCCGAACCCTAACCCGCGCAAAAATAATATCCTCGAAATCGCCGCAGCAGCAGTGCTGGTCGCGGCATTATCGGCCGTGGTCATATACAAGATCGTTGACAAAAACCGCCGCTCAAACGAACCGTCGACAACGGACATAATATCGACGTTGACCACGCCTTCTCCTGAAGCCCCGACAGCCACGGAACGACCGTCGGCAACGGAATTGACCACAGACGAACCGACCGCCTCTCCGGATGAGTCTCCGACCGAGAACCCGACCGAAACGCCGACCACGGGGCCGGTCAACACCGATCCTTTGTTCACCGCACCGCCGGCTTCAAAAACATACGACTTCAGTTCAGACAACGAATTGGCTGCGGCGCTGAGTCTAAAGGGCGGAGCATTTTTTGAACTGCTCAGGGAAGACAACAAAGCAGGATACGGCGATCAATATGCACGGTTGCTTCAGTTGTTTTCAGACGGAAAAGCAAGCTTTCTTAACCCTCTTCGCCATGGAAATGCCGTTTATTATTCGAATGAGTACAGCAGGTATAACGGCAAAAATAATGCGCCGATAGAGCTTTACACAAACGGACAGTTCAACCTGCCCTGGATCAGGTTTTACTGCTATTCATACGTTCAAGACAGAGGAGATCTTCTTACTATGGATATGACTTACCTTGATCTGATCGGAGATTCGGTTTCGGGCAAGGGAGTCGAAGGAGTTATCGCGATGCTCGATCCGGCATATCCGCTTCCGGAGAGTTTTGACCTCGATCCGGATGCAGTAAAGGCTGCCGGTTTTAAATACGTAAGAAAGAAAAATATAAGCACGGAAAGCGGCGAAAAACTCGAAGTGGTAAGGTATACCGAGAAAAACGGCAGTTTAAGATACTTCTTTTTGATGGACGGCTGTCTGGTGTCTGTTCGTGTGAGAACAGAGCTTGATCCGGGAGACACAATTAGTTCCAATGCTTCTATCTGGACCGAACCGATGCTGGTAGAGGAAAGCTTCCTTTACTACTTGTCGCTGGGCAGGTTTGCGATCGACGAAAGTGGTTTGCCCCAAAGGCCCGAAACGGAAGTAGTGCGAAGTACGGACCCGTCGAGGCTCCCGCTGGAAGAAGCTAAGCAGCTGATACGTGACGCGGTCGTTATCAATAAAAGTGTAGGCTCGGGCGGAGAACAGTTCCAATGGTTCCGGACGGGGAGCGGGTTCTCCACTTTCTTGAATCAATTTGACATCACCGTTTCGGACGGGGTGACTTACCCCGGAACGTACCGTCAGGTCTTTGACGGCTTCGACGAGGCCGGAGTAAGAGAACTCATAAACAAAACGTTCGTGCCGGTAATTGCCGCCATGTATAACAACAGAGACGATTTCTTCAGTAAATATTACGTGACCGAAGACGGAAAGACGTACTTCCCGCGCAACTTGTTCTCCGACGAGGAAGGTCCGTGGTATTACGACGTTTCGTATGCCGTTGACGGACTTGATACCCTTGCTTTAAACGAAAAGAAGGGTATCGGATGGATGCGGATCAGAGGCAAAAACGAAAGCGAGGCGATGGTTTACGTTAAGTTTGTATGGGACGGCGGTCAATGGAAGATTGCCTCTATAAACTCGCCCGATCTGGCTTTGACCGAGTATTCATTTGCTTTTTCTATGACAGAGTTTTCCGAGAACAATGCACTGCGAGTCATTCGCACGGTGTTGGCCGATTTGTACAGCCTGACCCACACCGACGGTTCCGGATTGAATATGCCGACAATCATACCGGTTCCGAATGATGGTGTGCCCGAATATGCGTACCGCGGCGTCAAAAAATACCAGCTTGCCGCCGGCGTGTTTAGCGATCCGAAGTTGTTGAGCGACTACGCCTCCCGCTACCTGACACAGCCCATAGTTGACAGAATGCTGAACGGCGGTCAATGCGTGCTGATCTCCGACGGTCACGTTTATTGGCGCGAGGGGTACAGCTTTTTTGAGGAATATTTTGGCTTATCATATATCTGGTACGACTCGAGGAACAGGCTGAAAATTGAGATCGTTGATCAAAGCGCCACAAAGGCGAAAGTCAGGCTGAGCGGGCTGGATTACAAGAGAAGGATCTATTACAAATATAATAACGTATCGGGCAATTATGCAGACAATCTGGGCGATCTTGAGTTCGAGTTTGAGTTGATCGACGGTGTGTGGAAGATCAGCGGCGGCAATTTCTTTGACCTCCTTGATGCTGTGTACAATGATCCTGCCACCGAGCCTTATCCCACCGATGCCGATCCGTCAGCTGTTCCTCCGGCGCCGGGCTTTGCGGACAAACGAACAAACGGGTCTTGCTTTATCTACAACGACCTCGTTACGACCTACAAGGAAGTCCATCTGAAGCCCGGCGAGTCGATGAAGATTCCCGTGATGTGGTTATACGATGATCGCGTTATCAACGCCGAGGGTTACTCTATTTCCGTCGATTTTGGATCGTCTGATGCCGTAAAATTCGAATTTCTTGATCCGGATGAGGCTCCGGCCTGCGCCGTGTGCTTCGTCGCGTCGGCAATCTCCTCCGGCAAAGCGAAGGTCCACATCTACGGCACGTACGACATTGACAAGATCACCAATGAATCGGTCCTGAGCCTGCTTGATTGGGATGATCAGACTCTTAAAGGAGTGCTGATCGACGTAGAGCTGACGGTGTATGTGGAGAAGTGATTGGCGGCAAAAGACCGGCGCGGGGGAGTCTCCGCGCTTTTTGTTTGATCATCAGTTTATAAAAGGCTTGCGAACGGGCAATGAAAATAGTAAAATTTGCAGCGTAAGCAGAGCGGGCAAAGCGGAAGATTTCCACAAAAAAGCTGTGGAAAACATCCGCGCGGCTGTGGAAAACCCTGTGAAAAACGCCAAAACGCATGGGGAAAAGCCTGTGTGACGATGCGGAAAATGTTGGAAAACCGCATATTGACCACTCGCCGTTGTGAAACGCAAAAGCGCCGCTCGGAACGGAGGAAAAAACATGAAAAAATATCTGTTGCCGGAGGGCTGCAAAGCCTATAAAGCGAACCTGCATTGTCACAGCACTTTTTCGGACGGGCGTTTCGACGTGGCGAAACTGAAGGCAGGATACCTGGAACGCGGGTACAGTGTGATCGCATACAGCGACCATAATACGTTGCTTCCGCATCCTGAACTGCAGAGCGACGACTTCGTGGCGCTCACCGCCATTGAAATTGACATCAACGGACCCAAGGGTCATACGTACCACCTGAATTTCTTTTCGCCGGATCCCGACCGCTGTGAATTTCCGCCGATCGACCGCGTATACGGGCCCGAAGGGGTGAATAAAGTGATTGCCGCGGGCAACGAGGCCGGATTTCTTTGTCAGTACAATCATCCGCGCTGGTCGTTCCAGAATGCGGAAGAGTACACCGGGCTCCGCGGTTTGTGGGGGTTTGAGGTGTTCAACACGGGCTGTGAGGTGGAAATGCACGACGGCTGGGGCGATTACGAGTATGAAGTGATGTGCCGGGACGGCGAGGAACTGCCTTGTGCGACGGCAACTGATGATAATCATAACTGGTCCCTTGATTTTAACAGTCCGTACAGTGATTCGTTCGGCGGCTGGACAACGTTTTTTGCTCCTTCGCTTTCGTATGATTCCGTTTTCAATGCGCTTAAGGCGGGCAATTGCTATGCGACCACGGGTCCGGAGATCAAAGGTATGTACGTAGAGGACGGAAAGTTATTCGTCGATTGTACTCCTGCAACGTCGGTGTGCATCCGTTTCGAATCAAGGCGCTCCGCCAGTGTGAAGGCTTTAAATGACGAGGTCGAACATGCCGAATTCGACGTGAGCGGTGATTTCTGCCATTTCCGCATTGAGGTAAAGGACTCTCACGGCCGCAAGGCGATGTCCCGCGCTTACAGCATGGACGAGATTTCGAAAGATTAAGAATTGAAAATTGCTAAACTACGATTTCAAAGCGGTGCTGATCTGAAGTGCGATTCATTTCAGCACCGTTTTTTTATGCCCTGCCGGGGCGAAAAGGGTACCCCTGCCGGGGCGAAACGGGTACCCCTGCCGGGGTGAAAAGGTACCCCTGCCGGGGTGAAAAGGTACCCCTGCCGGGGCGAAAAGGGTACCCCTGCCGGGGTGAAACGGGTACCTGTCCCCCGTTCCATTTTTCGGAAAAATCCGGAAAAGTCCGGAAATATCCGGAAAAATCCGGAAAAGTCCGGAAATATCCGGAAATGCGGGAAATGCTTGCAACGGAGCGGGGAAAAAGTGTAAAATTCCGTTGACGGCGAACAAAGCGCCCGAGCAGCCATGCGGATCGTTGTCCGGCATACGTAGCAAAATAAAATGAAAGGATCAGCCCGCATTGTGCGCGGCAGATAGGAAAGGCTATGTATGTCAGGATGTTTTTGAGAGAGAGACGCGAATTGGATGCGGAGGCCGGTTCGGGAGACCGTTCGTGGGGAGTGATTTTTGAAGGCTGGTTTCCGGCGGAAACGGACGAAAAGACGATAATAGAGCTTTTAAAAGCGGGAGCTCCGGGTGTTGCCTGCGACGTATGTCTTGGTGACGATACCGTGGTTTTCCCGGAAGCAAAAGAAGTGGTAATTGAGTTCAGGGAAGAGGGCGAAGGCGATCCCGTGTTCAGAAAAATTGACGGCGACGCTTATGAGCCTGGCGAAGAGGAACGCAAACTTATCCCCGAAACGAGATGCACCAAAGCCGTGAAACGCGACAGAAGTGACCGGAACGCAAGCAGCTCCTGCCTGATGCTGGTGCTTCTGCCCGGAGAAAGGCCGTACGCTGCATATATAAAAGATGAACTAAAGGCCCTTCAGCAGGCTGTCAGAGGATTCATCGAGTTCACTTATCCGTTCGAAGATAACTGCATCGTAATAGGAAACGACGAAGCTAAACTCATCGGAATGAGAGGGAACAGGCGAATTAACGGCGAAATATACGCAGGACCGCTCTTGTTTGCAGGAGACGGACAGGACGGGGAGCTATGCAGTCTGACCCGGCGGCAGATCGAAAAATACAGCAGACGCTTTGCTAGGCCGGAGCTCTATACAGATGAAGAAGTAGAAAACAGTATAAAAATAGAAGTGTACGTGATATAAGTTGGATATAGATATAAAACACGAAGCATAAAACAAACGCGAAAGGCGAGGGCGATCATGAACGAGGGTACTTATCACGGTTTTATAGGAGCAAGACCGATCTTTTTGAAGGGTTATGACGGCGCAGGGAATTTTCATGCCGGCTTTCTGGCGGAATGCGGAGCGTTAATGGCCGGGGAGAAGGTATTTGTTCGCGTCTGCGCGGGCACGTTCTACAGGCTTTACGTCAATGGCGTGTTTGCAGCTCACGGGCCTGCGCGGGCGGGAGAGGGATTTCTGAGAGCGGACGATATCGACGTATCCCGCCATATCAGGGACGGGGTCAATTATTTCGCGTTCGAAGTCGTCCATTACGGCGAGCCGTATGGGCCGTACTCAAACGACGTTGCCCGCATAAAGCCGCTGCTGCTTGCCGAGATCCTTTGCGATATTGACATACCGATCGCGGTTTCGTCAAAGAACTGGAAAGCGATCGCGCTAAAGCAGCGCGTACGTCATGCAGAACGCATATCACATTGCCGCGAAAGCGCGGAAAACTATTATATTGACGACGTATATACCCGCTGGCGCACAGAGCCGGAGCTGTGTATAGATGAAGCGGAAGAAGTTGATTGTCCTTACACGATCCTCAAGCGCGGCATGGCGCTTCCTACACTCGAAAAAAGCGGCGGAGGAACGCTTGTTGACTTCGGGCTCGCGACACTTGAACAGGAAAAAGAGGTTAAGGAAGACTGGTTCTGCGCGCATGTCCCGGGTTATTTTACACAGAAAATGGAGCGTCCGGTGCTGGATTATAGAAGGTCCGTAGAGACAGGCGGCGGCGCATTGACGTGGTTCGATCGATACCCGAAAGGATTAGTGCGAATTATTAATAGTCAGAGTGAAAAATCGCTCTTTCTGCATTACGATCTGGGCGAACTGCACGTAGGCTTTATATCTGTAAAAATAGAAGTTGACCGGCCCTGCGTACTTGATATCGTCCATCTCGAGAGTTACAGCTATTTTGGCAGAAAGGACGAAGTGCAGGGCGGCGCGAATCCGGTTACAAGGCTTCATCTTACGGCTGGTAAGACCGAATTTGTCACGTTTGAACCTGCTTGCGTGCGCTATATAAAAATGTATATACGTCCGGCGGGAGATTATTCGATCGACAACGGGAAATACGGCGAATTGGCAGGCGATGTTCCAAATTACGCTATCGTTTATCCTCCTGAGATCATAGAGTATACGACGCCGGACACGAAGATAGGCAGTTTCAGGTGCAGCGACGATGACATCAACAGATTGTACGACGCTGCGAGAAGGACGCTCAGGCTCAACACGCTCGATATATTTATGGATTGCCCCGAGCGCGAAAGAGGCGGGTGGCTGTGCGATTCATTGTGGACGAGCAGAGCGTTCAACATGATGATGGGAGACGCTTCCGTCGAGCGCGAATTCATAAGAAACTTTTTATTGACCGACCCGGACAGTATGTGGCATGCGTTCTTTCCCGAAAGCTATCCGGGGCTTAAAGGCGATTTCAAAGCCTGCCCAGGGCTGCTGACGTGGAGCTTCTGGCTGATGCTCGAACTGTGCGAATACGTCCGGCGCTCAAATGATTTGAAATTCCGCGATGAATTTGAAGCGCGCGTAGAAGCGTTTGTAAAAGGCAGCCTCGAACAGCGGGGCGATTCAGGTCTCCTTGAAAATATGCCGTGGATCTTTATAGACTGGTCGCTCGCAAACGATTTCTGCAGGCCGATCTCCACTGCGGCAAATGCACTTTACGCCCGCATGATGATCGAACTCGGTACACTTTACGGCAGAGAAGACTGGACACGCGAGGGCAATAAAATAAGGAGTATCTTGCGCGAAGTCCTGGCCGGCAGCGACGAAAAGCCGCGGGATATTGACGGCTTCCTGCCTGACGCGCTGGAATATAGGGATGGAAAGCTCAGAAAGTGCGGCAATTATTCCGAGAGTGCCCAGTATACGATGATCTGGGCAGGGTTGTTTACTAAAGAGGAAATGCCCGGCTACATCTGGCGGCTCGTGCATACGACCGGTGCAGATCGCGAATTTGAATGCGACACGCGCCTGGGAAAAGCGGGATTATTTATCGGCTTGTGCATAAGGCTCGATATGCTATCGCGCCTCGGCGAATACGACGTGATGTACCGCGAACTTCAGGCGATATATATGCCTCAGCTCCGCGAAGGACCGGGAACGCTCTGGGAAACGCAGGACGTGGTCAATACCAGTCGCTGCCACGGCTTTTCTTCCCACGCAGGCGTACTCCTCACGCGTGACATTTTAGGTCTCGGCGAACCGGACGAGGTCAATAAGACGGTCAGGATCGATCCGCATCCGATGGATCTGCGCTGGGCCAGCGGCACGGTCAATACTTCCGACGGGCTTATTTCTTTCTCCTGGTGGAAGGATCATTCAGGTAATATTGAGCAGAGGTTGACGCTACCGGCGGGTTGGAAGGCGATACATTGACTTAATGCCCGTTTTGCCGTAAAATTTCACCGTTGTCCGGAATAATAATTCCGCGGATGACATATTTGATGTTCGTATGCAGTTTTTATGACGTTGTCATCATCACGGAAGAAGGTTTTCTATGAGACGATGGTATAAATACATGAAGCCGTACCTCGCGTACTTTATCCTTGGCCCCCTTTGTATGATCGTGGAGGTCATTGGCGAGGTAATAATGCCCAGACTGCTGGCAATCATTATCAACAGGGCGAACGACGGGCTCTTAACGTCCGGCGACAGCATCGGAATAATGTTTCTGATGATATTGACCGCGATAATAATGATGGCCGGAGGAGTCGGAGGCGCGTATTTCAGCGCGAAAGCGTCAGTAAACTTTGCCGCGGACCTGCGAGCGGATCTCTATTCGCGGATACAGGCGTTCTCGTTCGCAAACATTGACAAATTCTCCACCGGATCGCTTGTCACCAGACTGACGAACGACGTCACACAGCTCCAGAATTTTATAGCGATGGTAATGCGGATGGCTCTCCGGGCTCCCGGCATGATGATCGCGGCTCTTGTTATGGCGATAATGCTGAATCCTCCGCTTTCCGTGGTGTTTGCCGTGAGCATACCGCTTATGCTGCTCACACTTTTATTTATAATACGCACCGGCTTCAGAAGATTTTCCAAAATGCAGGCTAAGATCGACGGGCTTAACTCTAACGTTCAGGAAAACGTTACGAACGTGCGAGTCGTGAAGAGCTTCGTCCGTGAAGAACACAGTATTAAGGGCTTCAGAAAAGCCAATAAAGAGCTTAAAGACGCCGGTGTTTCGGCAATGTCAGTGATGATCTTCCTGCAGCCCATAATGACGCTGTTCATGAACGCCACGATAATCGCCGTGATACTTATCGGCGGAAGGATCGTGCTGAACAACGGCATGCCCGTGGGCAACCTTTCGCTGTTCATCACGTACGTCACACAGATCCTGTCGTCGCTCCTGATGATAACGTTCATGCTGATGATGTCGTCGAGGGCAATGGCTTCGGGTAAGCGTATTATCGAAGTTTTAGACGAAAAGCTCGACATCTCGGACGAGAACGCGGCGCAGCCTGAAAAACGCGTGGAAAACGGCGAGATCGAGTTCAGGAACGTTAAATTCCGCTATTATAAAAACAGCGAAGATCCGGTGCTTTCGGACATAAATCTGAAGATACCCGCGAACTCGATCGTGGGAATAATCGGATCTACCGGCTCCGGAAAATCGACGCTCGTGTCGCTGATACCGAGGCTCTACGACTGCGACGAAGGCGAGGTGCTCGTGGACGGCGTGAACGTGCGCGATTATTCACTCGTGAATCTGCGTGACGGGATCGGGATGGTTCTTCAGAAAAACACGCTGTTTTCCGGCACGATAGCTGAAAATCTGCGCTGGGGCAATGAAGAAGCGACCGATGAGGAAGTTAAAGAATTCGCTTCTTACGCGCAGGCGGACAAATTCATCAGCACGTTTACGGAGGGTTACGAGACTAAACTTGACCAGGGCGGCACGAACGTTTCGGGCGGTCAGAAGCAGAGACTGTGCATAGCAAGAGCGCTCCTGAAGCGGCCGAAGATACTGATACTGGACGACTCGACGAGCGCCGTTGACACCGCCACGGAAGCGCAGATAAGGAAGGCATTCCGCGAAGAACTTCAGGGGTCAACGAAGATAATTATTGCCCAGCGCATATCGTCCGTACGCGACGCGGATATGATAATAGTCCTCAACGAAGGCCGGATAACAGGCGTAGGAAAGCACGACGAACTGCTCAGGGACAATACCGAGTACCGTGAGATCTATGAATCTCAGAGCGGAAAGGAGGAATGAGCCATGCCGAGAAATTTGCAGCAGCTTCAGGCACAATATAACAGCGCGGCGGCTTCAGGGCCGAGGCGCGGAATGATGGGCGGAGGCCCGGGACGCAGCCAGGCGGCGAAAGGAAAGCCGAAGGATGCGGGGAAAACGGTAGGCAGACTGCTGTCGTATCTGAAACATTATAAAGGACATATTGCCGTCGCACTTATCTGTATGCTGGTGAGTACGTTAACGTCGCTGGCGGGCTCGTACCTCATGGCGCCGGTGATCAATAAATTGACGCTGGCCGTTGTCCCGAACGCGCAGTTAAAAATGTCCGCGACCGAAAAGATCGCCGACGGAATAATTACGAAAGTGATGGGCAGCGGCACGACGGCGTGGGACTACATCCTCGCCGCGGTAGTGCTCTTCTGCATCGTTTATTCGGTCGGAATAATTACGACGTATATTCAGAGCCGGACGATGCTGAAAATGACGCAGGGCGTGATGGAGCGGCTCAGAAACGATCTGTTTGAAAAACTCCAGAAGCTGCCGCTCAGATATTTTGACGCAAAACCGACCGGTGAGATCATGTCGCGCTTTACAAATGACGTTGACAATATCGAGGCGATGGTCAGTAATTCACTGCTTTCGATCTTTTCCGGCGTTATTATGCTCGTAGGAACGTTCGTGTTCATGGTGACAACGAACTGGATATTGACGGTCATCACTGTCGTTTTCGTGCCTATATTTGCGTGGGGCGGCGTGGCGATCGGAAAGCTTTCACGCAAGCATTACAGCAGCCAGCAGGCGGCGCTCGGCGCGCTCAACGGTTATATGGAAGAGACGGTTACCGGGCAGAACGTCATTAAGGTGTTCAATCACGAGGATGAGTGCGAGGAGGAGTTCGGCGCGCTCAACGGAGATATGCGCGGTAAGCAGTTCAAGGCTACTTTCTGGGGCGGCGTTATGGGCCCGATCATGGGCAATACTTCTCAGATCTCGTACGCGGTTACCGTCGGTATAGGCGGCGTGCTTATGGTGATGGGGCGTCTGACCCCCGGCGGTCTTACGATCTTCGCGCAATATTCGAGGCAGTTTTCGATGCCTATAAACCAGATCTCGCAGCAGATGGCGACGATATTTTCCGCACTTGCGGGCGCCGAGCGCGTGTTCGACGTTATGGATACCGAGCCCGAAACGCCAGACGTGCCTGATGCGGATCCGATGCCTGAGATGAAAGGGCACGTTGTCCTGGACGACGTTTCGTTCGGATATATTCCGGGCAAAACAGTGCTGAAGCATATCAGTTTGTACGCAAAACCGGGCCAGAAGATAGCATTCGTAGGGTCAACGGGCGCCGGTAAAACGACAGTCACGAACCTGCTGAACCGGTTCTACGACATTGACGAAGGGTCAATTACGATCGACGGCGTTGACATCCGCAACATCAAGCGCGACGTCCTGCGCCGCAATATCGCGATGGTGCTTCAGGATACGCATCTTTTCACCGGAACGGTCATGGAAAATATCCGCTACGGGCGCCTGGACGCTACAGATGAAGAGGTGATCGAAGCGGCGAAGACGGCTTCAGCGCATTCGTTTATTATGAGGCTCGCGGACGGATATCAGACGGTCATCGAGGGTGACGGGGGCAATCTTTCGCAGGGCCAGCGGCAGCTTCTTAATATCGCACGTGCGGCGATCACGAAGGCACCTATTCTGGTGCTTGACGAGGCGACGTCGTCGGTCGATACGCGTACCGAGCGCCATATTGAAGAGGGACTTTCAAAGCTGATGGAAGACCGGACAACGTTCGTTATTGCCCACCGCCTTTCGACTGTGCGCAATGCCGATGCCATAATGGTTCTTGAACACGGTGAGATCATTGAGCGCGGCGATCATGACGATCTTCTTGCTCAAAAGGGCAGATATTATGAACTTTACACCGGTCTTACGGAACTGGCGTGAAAGATTTAGTGTTAAGAAACTTCAAAATGGAAGTATGAAGCAGAAATATAATATTCATTTCCGGAGCGTGAACACAGCGAACACCGGCAGATGGTCCGAAATATATTCGTTATTACGGGTAGGCAGGAAAGTATCGTAGGAAAGCGCAACGGTGTTTTCCGGGTCGTAAAATATGTAATCTATTGGCTGGGCAGCCGGATTATAGCCACTTAGACGTTCGTCATAATATTTGGTCATTGTCGCAGTGCGGTCTTCCGGCACGGTTTCCGCCGCGGTAAGCCGCGCATCGGAAAGATGAAAACTGTATGTCTCGCCTGTATCGTCGGTGAAATCTTCCTCGCCGGTTATCAGCTTGTAAAGCGTTCGCAGCTGGCCCTTGGAATTCAGCCGGCTGCTGTTCAGGTCGCCGCTCAGGAAGACCGGAAGACCTTTGAATTGGCGCGCGAACTTTATAATCACTTTGAGCTGCGCCAGACGGACCGCGTTTGCCTCCGTAGAATCATTGGCACCGTTGTGGTCAAGGTGGGTGTTGAACATTACAAATTCCGTGCCTGCCTGTCTGTCTTTAAGCCTTACCCAGGTGCAAATGCGGGGGTAATTGGCATTTTCCACCTTGGATTCCGGCACGTCCGGGGTGTCAGAGAGCCAGAAAGTTCCGCCGTCCACCAGCTCGAACTTGTCCGAACGGTAATAGATCGGGGTGCCTTCATTGTCCTCGTCTGATCTGGGCACGCCAACGCGGGAGTAGGAAGCGTTAAATACGTAATTGTCCATCCACCAGCGCCATTGATCGGTGGCCTCCTGTGTGCCTACCACGTCCGGGATCAGTTCATCCACCAGATTTCTGAACATATCCGCACGGGTAAATATCGGGGCCAATGAACCGTTTTCCGTCTGTATATTGAACTGCAGGTACCTGAGTGAATGATCCGCACCGGCCTCGCCGGTCAATTTGTATTTTTCAGCGGGGGCGATTTTTTTGGCTTCTGCCCTGGTGCAGAAGGTGATGCTGCTTATTAGCATACTTTCTCCGTCGCCGCCTGCGAATCCCTCAAATCCGATGCGGAAGATCGACAGTTTGGAAAGGTCCGCGATGCCGCTAAGGTCAACGCATATATTCTGCCAGTCACCGGTCTTGGCTACACGTGCGACCGCCGCAGTCCGCGTGCTTTCGTCCTCCTTAACCGATGCTAAAGGCAGCAGCTGGAAGATATGATCGTAAACGTTTTCGGCCTTGATCCGGAAGATCACGCAGGGAGTGCGGGAAATGTCCGGTTTACCTGCGCCGGCTGCGTGGCATAAATCTTTAAATTTTAAGAAGACATGCGGCGACCGGGTCTCGGGAAACAGCACGTCGGAGGAGGAAATGCGTATTACCCGGCCTTCGGCAGGATCTTCCGCAGCTTCTAACGTACAGCTCGAAGGAATGGTAAAAAACGAAAGCAGCTTATCCGCGCTGAGCTTATCGAAGTCTGCGTTGCGCGTTTTTTTCGAGCCGCAGGCTGACAACAGCATGAGCAAAAGCAGGGCAGGAACGATTGTTGACAATGCAACGAATCTGTTTGTCCGTCTTTTTGCGCCAGTATTTATGTTTTTCCGTTTCATGATCTGTTCCTTCTCCCTCAGCATCAGATCTTTCGGATCTGCTGTTATTGCCAGGCAAAAGTATATCTTATTTTTTGCCGGCAGTCAAAGCGAATGAATAATGAATAATGAGCTGAATAATGAGACCGCAATAACTTCGTGTTTTTTTAAAAGATGAGATCTGCGGCAAGCGACGCGGCGATGAGAAGCTGTGCGGGGTAATATGTAGCAAGACAGAGTATGCCGAGCAGGCGGGAGTGGCGCCTGAGCTTATCTGTGCCGAAAAGCTGAAGGCCCAGAAACGTGTCGCTCGCGAGGAACAACAGGGCGCCGGGGGCAATGAAGAAAAAAGGAATATTGCCCGTGCGGATAAGAATGACCCAGGCGAAGGTACACATAAAGGACAATGCGAACATATAGACGAGCAGCAGGAGGCGTCTGGCGCCTTCAAAGGTGAGAAGGCGTGCGGATAATATCGTCAATGTTGCTGCTACTGGGAAGGAGCAGAGGATCGCGATCAGAGCCGAGGAGGCGTCAATGCAGAAGAATGACGCGACGTACAGTGCGTGGCCAAGGAAGAATGCTCCTACGCCGATGAAAAAGCGTTTGTCGGCAGGGCCGAAGAGCTCCAGCAGGATGTCGCCCAGGGCGCCGGAAACGAGCCCGAAGAAGAGGAGCAGCCGGGCGGGAGTGAAATTGGCCGCCGCTGCACCGGGCCCCTCCGTCCCGTTAAGGCCCGGTTCGCCGGCGCCGGGCGCTGTTCCTCCTGAGGCCCCGAGTGCAAACAGCGCCCAGGCCCCCAGCGCGACAAAGGCGCAGGAAGCCAGCGCCTTTGCCAGCAGCGGCGGCCTGATAACACCGCTGATATATAATCCTGCCAGGACGATCCCGGCGGTAAGAATAATGTAAAATCCGAGCATCATAAGCGGCACTGCTCCGTAGCAAAACACCTTTAAAGACAACTAACTAAAGAACTGTGCTATTGCCTTAATCCCATTACCCGACCGAAATCTTCTCCCCTCTGCCGCTTGCGCAAAGAGCCTTAACCCGGTCAGGAAGGAAGCGCTGAGTTAAGAGCTATTTTTGCGTGCGCGACCCCGAAGCTGTACATACGTACTGCGAGAGGGGAGCTCGCGCAAAGCAAGCGGCACAGATCTGTCGCTAGACACCTTAAATGGCGACTAACTAAAAACCGTGCGACTACCTTAATCCCATAACCTGACCGTAATCTTAACCCGTTCTGCCGCTTGCGCAAAGAGCCTTAACTCAGCGCTTCCTCAGCCGCAGAAATGAAAACCGGTCCCAATAAGCCCCGACTGATTAAAATTATCCATATCGTGGCGGATAATATAATCCATATACGAAACGACCATCTTCCCGGTAAGCAGGTAGCCGGCGGCATTCATATGGCCGCTGGTGAAAAACATACGTTTGAAATTATCATCATACTCCGGCGCATAGTCGTGCAGGTCGATAACGTAAGTGTTGTCAAAATGCTCGGCGAGATCGTACATAAGCTGGCGGTGAGCGATCCTCTTGTCCTCGTTCGCGCGCTCGGCGTCATTGCGCACAGGTTCGCGCGGCATGGTTATCAGGAAGAACTTGGCCTCGGGCTGGAGTTCTTTATAGTGCTGGATCATGCGCGCGTAGTAGCCGCAGAACGTGGGATTATTGTAATGCCAATTGGGCTTAACGTCGTTGGCGACGCTGCCTATCTCCTGATTAAGGCCGAACAGGTCGTTGCAGCCCATAGCGATGAGGTACGCCTGGGCAACTTTGTCCTTGCTCCACCAGCCCATCGCATCGGCGTAGCTGTTGCAGTACTCGGACGCGGTCATACCGCCGCGGGAAAAGTTCAGAACCGTTGTCCCGGCCATGCGGGCGAGGTACTGGCCCCACGAGTAGTCAAACCAGTCGTGGTACGTTGTGGGGCTTCCGACGTCGCGGGCTTCGAGTTCGCCCGACGAGAGGCTGTCGCCGATGACGGCGATTTTGCGGAAAATGCCTACGAATCCTCCGTCGGAAACGAGGTTATCGAGCGGTTTTTCGTTCGGGTCGCAGGAATAGACTTTACTTAGTTCCATGGTAATAATCCTTTCGCTATTTTTTTGGTTTACGTCAATCTTTTTGTTATTTCTTTATCTCTTCATACACCGCGCGTTCGAGCTTCAGGGCAACGGGCGAATCCTGGCAGCCTTCAAATCTCGAGTTGCGCATGAGAATGCCGACAATGTCGTTTGCGGGGTCGATCCAGAAATACGTGCCGTACGCGCCGCTCCAGCCGTATACTCCTTCAGGAAGGTACGGATGCGGGCCGGTGATGATGCGGACCATTAGCCCCCAGGACTCGTTTTCGGCCATCCATTCTGTGCCCGGCGCGATCCAGGGCGTGTGCAGAAGGCGGGCGCTCGCTGTGGAAAGCACGCGTACGCCGTTAAGCTCGCCGTCGTTTCGCAGCATCTGTGCGAAGCGCGTGTAGGAATTTAACGATCCTGTGAGCGACGCCCCGCCGCTGTGGTAGGTGAGAGGCAGATTTTCAAACGTAGAAAGGCCGAGAGAATCGTCGGCGAAGGAAACACCCGCGCTGTCGCGGTCGATCATGCGCATAAATCTTGTCCGCTGCTCGTCCGACGGCTCGAAAGTGATGTCAACGGCGCCGATCGGGTCAAGGAGGTTTTCTTTGATAAACTCCCCGAATTCCTTGCCCGAAGCGACCTCGATCACGCGGCCGGCAATATCTCCGCCGAGCGTCGTGCTGTAGCTGAGCCTTGTCCCCGGCTCAAAATCGAGCGGGAAGTTTTCGGGGACGTAGTCTGCGATCGTTGCGAGCGACTGCCTGTATTTTCGGGGGATCCGCCACTGCGCGTCGTAGCCGAGCTCTCCGGCGCCCAGGCCGTTGGTGTGCGTGATGAGGTTCCAGATCCTGAGTTTTTCGGTGCATTTGCGGTCGCGGACAAAGGCGACGGTCCCGTCGGGATTTTCGCCGCGCTTTCCGAGCCAGAGTTCGTCAAATGCGGGCAGATATTTTGAGACCGGGTCGTAAAGGCTCAGAAGGCCCTGGTCGCAGGCGGACAATATTGCCGCGGCGGTGACGGGCTTCGTCATTGACGCCAGCCTGAACATCGTGTCAGCGGTGACGGGGCGGTTTGTGTCCGGGTCTTCGACGCCGGCAGAAACCTCGGAAATAACATTGCCCCCCTGAAGCAGGCGGAAGATCAGACCGAAGCAGCTGCCTGAACGGACGGTATCGTCGCAGATGCCCTGCAGACGCGCGGATAATTTGGAAGTGTCGAAATCAGTCACGGTCATTACCTCAAATAAAACTTGCGCTTACCGCCTGTTCGAACCTGAGCGTTGCCTGAGCTCCGGCGCCGCCGTCGATCCGTGAATTGCGCATCATAATAGCGGTAACTTTATTAGCCGGATCGATCCAGAAGTGCGTGCCGTATGCGCCGCTCCAGCCGAAGATCCCCGAAGTGAGCCACGGGTGACCGTCTCTGATAACGCGCACGCCGAGACCCCACGTCTCTACCGGCCCGATACCGACCGTGCCGGGGAGAGGCCACGGAGACCGCATGAGGGCAACGGCCGCGGGGGACAACACTCTCACGCCGTTATATGTGCCTTCCTGCCTGAGCATTTCGGCGAATTTAGTGTATGCGTTCAGCGTGCCTGTAAGCGAGGCTCCGCCGCTGAAATATGTGATCGGAAAACGCTCGAATGTTGTCCGTCCGAGGGACGTATCCATAAATCCGCCGCGTTTATCGTCGCGAGAGAACATGCACATCATCCTGCTCCACTGTTCGTCGGTGGGGGTGAACGTTATGTCGGTGATCCCCAGAGGCGTCATAATGGTTTTCTGAACAAATTCGTCGAACGGCATGCCGGAAACGATTTCCACGATCCTGGCGGCAACGTCCTGTGCGGCGGCGCCGCTGTATCCCGTGACTTCATCCGGCTGAAAATCGAGCAGCAGATGTTTTCCCATCCAGTTTGTTATATCTTTGAGTGAGCGTCTGTCCTCCGCCGGGATCCGGTCGTACTGGATATTACCGACTTCGCCCGAAGCGATGCCGTTGACGTGGCTCAGAAGGTGATGTATACGCAGCTGCTTTTTTGCTCTTTCCGCAGGAACGGCAACGACGGTTCCGTCTTCACGCGTTTCTTTGCGTCCGACCCACATTTCGACGAAATCCGGCAGGTATTTGCGCACTTCGTCGTATACAGTGAGCAGCCCGCGATCCTGTGCGGCCAATACCGCAGAAGCAGTGATCGGCTTGGTCATCGATGCTAAGCGGAACATCGTATCCGCCGTGACTGGTTGTTTGCTGTCAAGATCTGCGACGCCTTTTATCACTTCCGTGACTGTCTCGCCGTTTTGAAGGACTCTGCCGGCAATACCGCAGTAATATCCTTCTTTTATACCGTTGTCCGCCAGTTCGTTCAGGCGTTTTTCGAGTTCGGTTGCGTTAAGTTTTTGCATGGTCGGTCACCCTGCCTTTTCTTTTTTTGCCTCCGGACTGCTCCGCCCGGGGCTGTTATTTTAATTCGAAGTATACTATCATTTGCCGGGGGTGTCAATCACGGAAATCGCGGCAACGGGTAACCCGATGAGTTAAGAGTTAAGAGTTCAGAGTTAAGAGTAAAAGTGCGTTTTACATCCTAAGCTTTTATTTGCACATGATTATATTGACATATTCATGTGCCAAGGATTTTTCATTTTTCCCTGGAGGTTGAGGCGGAGTGGCACACGATCTTCGATTCTGGCGATTTGTGTGCCACGAATTGCTCATTTTTCTTCGGAGGTTTGTGAGGAGTGGCACACGATCTTCAATTTGGGCAATTTGTGTGCCAAAATTTTTTCATTTTTTTGAGGGGATAGAGGAGGAGTGGCACACAATCTCCAATTTAGGCGATTTGTGTGCCAAAAATTTCTCATTTTTTCCTTCTAAAATTTCCGGAGGCAGAGCCGGCCTGGCACACAAAACCCGAAAAAGCTGATTTGTGTGCCAAAG
>JAEEGL010573115.1_pt1 | contig 19988 bp, 15 predicted proteins | sample 9134231 | NCBI WGS metagenome assembly JAEEGL01 (sample SAMN16246548, study PRJNA631951) | gut metagenome | biome: gut microbiome; feature: rumen; material: fiber-attached | host: Bos | place: Iran: Karaj | collected 2018-10
AACCCGACGCATCAGGTTCTTCCAGGTGTAATCCGAAGATGTCCACCGCAATTCTTAACTATAATATACTACTATCAAAGATTCATGCAAGCAATTACGCCTATCTATTGACTAAAACTTACTTTAACCATATAATATTTTCAACAGAACCCGACACGCCTCTCATTATGATGCGGACCACGTCGGGTCATTTCGAGCCCCGTCTATCGCTCTTTGAAACCCCAGATGTTTTCTGGGGTTTTATTTGTTTTATATGACATTGTTATAGCTTATATACCATCTTTTGCATAAAAATATAAAAAAGTTTTCAAATATATGTTGACATTTCTCCCGAAATGCTGTAACATCATCTTGCTGTCGCGAAAGCGACTTTACATATATGCGATAGTGGCGTAGTTGGTAACGCGCGACCTTGCCAAGGTCGAGACCGCGGGTTCGAGCCCCGTCTATCGCTCTTATTTAAAAGAAACCCTTCATTTTCAAGGGTTTCTTTTTTGTCTACTTCTTTCATTCCCATTGTTTTATATATTGCGATATATCAGTACATTTGTCTTTTTCAAATAACCCCAGTGCTTTTACATCTTCTGGAGATATTGTGTCATCATCCCATATATCATCAACATGGGGTGTTGAGTTCTCCTGCTTGATCCACATGGAAACTTTTGCGTCCAGGAATTCATTATCATCCAGCATATCTTCAAGTATGTTGCCAGCCACCTCACCGTGTTCCACGCTTACCCACTTTTTTCGCACAGAAGGATTCAATCCACTCCAGTTTTTCTCATCATTGACCTGTGGCTTTTCAATCATGTAATATGTGCCGTCAGGAGAACTTAGGATAATGCACTCTACGTCATATATAAAAATACCAGACTCTTTATCAGACTTTTTACATGATGTGAGGCACAACAACAGCATTATCATTACTACCGATGTAATTAATCTCTTTTTCATGGCCGTCTCCATATTTTTAACATTCTTCCAGCGTCTTTTTATAGCTTCTGTACAGTTCCAGCAGTTTACCGGTGTTCTCATCTATATATTTCTGGTTCTCCTCTTTTCCCGCCATCTCCAGTGATTCCGCAAGAACCGAAAGCTCTTTTGCCCCGATGATCCTGGAGGTACTCTTTAGGGCATGCACCTTGATGATAAAAAGAGCTATATCTCCCCTGTTATATGCATCTTCAATCTCATTTGATTTGTTATCGATACTTTCGCAGAAGGTGTTCAGGAACTTTTTGAATGCGGCTTCACTTCCACAGTACTTTAGGCCGTCTTCCACGGAAATTCCCTCTATGTCTGCAAGGCCAAGAGATTTGACTTCTGCTTCCGGGACTACAGTCTCCGGCTCAGTCTTAGGTTTAGGAGTTTCTCTTGTATCTGTATCGGAATTAATTATATTATCAGGCGCCTTCTTCTCATCATTGTTTTCCTCCTCAAAGAACTCCCCGATATTATAGTTCTTGTCACCTCTTATAAGGTACTGAAGGCCAAAGGAACCTTCTCCGCAATTGGCTGCAACGCCCGCAGATGTCCGCAGAAAAATGATATGCTCAAAGGATGCTCTCTCCCGGATCAGCCCTTCGATCCACAACAGCTCTTCTTCATCCATCCCGACATAGGGAACAATAAGGATCGAAGTGTCAGGTGCCAGTTTCCCCTTAAAGGCATGATCAATGTATCGTTCATAGCACCTTCTTACATTTCCAAAGAGAAATCTTCCGACGATAAGCTTATTATTCTTCATCCTTAGCACCGGATGGAGCCAGAGGGTGTTCAGAATACTATTAAGGACAGGGTTTATTTTGCCCTGTCTTGCAATGGTCTCGGTACTCTTAGTGATGAAACTGCAGTGTATTCTCTTTTTGGCAGCTTCCAGTTCTGCCACTATCCTGTCAGCAGGCATATTCTGAGCGGATAGACGTGCCGCGATGAGAGCCAGGAGCCCGCATGCGCTGGACAGACATTCCGAATTGACCACCGATACATTTCCAAAGCTCTTGGATGCCTTCAGGGCTCTGGAGTATTCTTCACTGCTTCCGCTGGTAAATGCAATAAAGATAAGGTGATGAGCCTTTTCAAGTTCCGATGCAAAGAAATTTACATAGGCTTCCTCTGTGGGCGGCTCCGTCCGCACACTCTTACTCTTGTCCTTCATATACTTGACAAGTTCTTCTGCATCGATATCAACGTTGTCGTAAAAGACTCCTTCACTGGTAAATACCCTGCAGGGAATAATGCTTATTCCAAGCTTCTCAGCCAGGTATTGCGGCACATCACTTACACTGTTGACCGCAACCACCACAGCTTTTTTCCTGGTATATCCGCTGGCGGTATTCTTTAAGGAATCAGCCATCACATAGTCTGCACTGGTAATAACCTTATCCTCGGGCAGATGTAAAAGAAGCATCTCCTCCAGTTCATGGCCCGAAACAGGTTTTACAATATATCCGTCAAAACCGGTTCTGTTGCACAGCTCAACTACTTCGCTTCCGGCATTGGCCGTAAATGCAATAATGGGTACGTTGAGATTCATGCCGCCCTTCTGGCTGCGTATCATCGCAAAGCACTCTTCGCCATCCATTTCCGGCATAAGATGATCCATAAGGATTACATCATAGCGATTGCGGAGAGTGAGCCCCAGAGCCTCCTGGCCTGAGGAAGCCAGATCCACCGTCATGTCTGTGCCCTCCAGAAGCTTCTTTGTCACCTCCAGATTCATTTCATTGTCATCTACTATAAGTATACGGGCGCCGGGTGCAATGAAGCTGTGCTCGAATCTCCCTGCTGCAGACATCTCCCCAAGACTTGAAATATTGAAATTCCCGATGGGCTTTTTGTTGGAAACCCCCTGCCTTATGACCACCTCAAAAGACGTCCCCTGGGAGTAGACGCTGTTTACCCGGATCTGCCCATCCATAAGATCCACCAGCTGTTTTACTATGGCAAGTCCAAGACCAGTCCCCTCAATATAGCGATTTCTGCCCTCATCCACCCTCTTAAAGGTCTCAAAAAGATGCGGCAGGGATTCGGCCTTAATACCCATACCGGTATCAGAAACGGTATAAGTCAGAAGGACGTCTCCGCTTTCAAGATACTCGCACTCAATATGAAGACTGACAGAACCTTCTTTTGTATACTTGACTCCATTATTAAGCAGATTTATCAGCATCTGTTTGATCCTGACCTCATCGCCATATAGAATCTCCGGAACATTTGGATCTATATCTACATTGAACTGCAGTCCCTTTTTCTCAGCCTTCAGCCAGATTATATTGACTATCTCCGAAAGAAGTGATGCAACGCTGTAATCAGCAGGCAGTATCTCCATCTTGCCTGCCTCAATCTTGCTGATATCCAGGATATCATTAATGAGGGTCAAAAGAAGTTTTCCCGCCCCCTGAATGTTCATGGCATCCTTCCGGATCTCTTCAGAAGCATCCTGCCGGCGAAGGATAAGCTCGTTAAAGCCAAGAACTGTCGTAATGGGCGTCCTGATCTCGTGGCTCATGCTGGAAAAGAAACGGCTCTGGGCCTTATTCATCGCTTCCAGTTCTTCCGTCTTTTCATTGGAAAGTCTGACCTCCCTCTGGTACAGTCTGTTCTGAAAGACTGTTACCACAGCAAGGACAAAGGAGACGATTATAAGAGCCACATAGCTGTCAAAATAACTTCCCCATCTGTCAAACTCCGTTACATATTCCGGATGGTAGTACGAAATGATCCAGCACACCAGCAGGATGATCGCACTTAAGGAACACATGACTCTCCTGACCACCCCATCCAAAATCAATACCATATAGTATCCGCCCAAAAGCAGCCAGATGGGGGTTCCGCCGGACACTCCACCATTTGTAATAAACATTGCCGGAAGGAATATCAGAGACAGAATCACTGCCAGAATTATCCTTGCCTGTTTTATCTTTTTACTTTTGTAGACATAGATCACATAAAGAGTAAAGAAAACCGCTCCAAGTAAAGTTGAGATTGTGGCAGTAAAGGGCTCCCTCATTATGAGTCCACATGGAATCGCCACATACATTGCAATTATCATGGAAATGGAAAAAACCATAAAAGATCTGTCAGCGATATTTATGTTAGAATCGTTGAGATAAGAAAATAATTGATTTTTATACCGTTCCCAAAACTTCATGCTTCATCTCTCCCTTCACTGCGTATCATCGCCCTGGGAAGAACACTCTTCATGACATGTTCAAAATCAGCCATGTCTATAGGCTTTGCAATAAAGCCATCAAATCCCTCTCTTATGAACATTTCTTTTGAGCTGCTGAGAGCATTGGCGGTCAGCGCAATTATAACCGGGTTCCGCTGAGTTCTTGCCGCAATTCTCCTGATGATCTTCATGGCTGCTACGCCATCCATTTCAGGCATCATATGATCCATGAAGATGACATCCATCTCTTCATTTTCAAATTTTGTGATGGCATCTTTGCCGCTTTCAACACTGTCAACCACCATTCCGTAATTCCTGAATATCCCTTCGGCCACCATGATATTCATAGGTTCGTCGTCAACTACAAGGGCTCTTATTCCCGAAAGATCTAACTTTCTGACTTCGCCTCGCAGGTCTTCCTCCGGGTTTTCCCCATTGATGACCTTTACTATAGGCAGGGCATAGAGAGGTATCGGCACGGAAATGACCCTGCTGCCCGGCGTCGCTTTAAAACCGGGAGCTGCTGCCACCACTACCTTATATCCGTTTACGGACAGAGCATCCAGCGCATCCTTGTCCGCTTCATATTCATCCTGTCCGGTAAAAATATAAGTAATGGACCTGTCATCCAAAACCTGCTCCAGTTCATTTTTATCGCAGGCATTATAAAGCTTCCTTTTGAGACCCGTAGCCAGATTGACAGCCATGGACCTAAGGAAATCCCTTACCTCTGGCACTTTGTATCTTTCCAGTCTGAAATAAAGGACATATGCATCCTGTGTCTGTCTGCTCAGCGTCAGGCATGGTGACGGGTCTATGACATTTTGGGGAATGGCCACCCTTACCCTAGTTCCGCTTCCCCCGTCACTGTTTATCATGACGAAACCACCCATCTTATGGACCATTCCATAAACTATGGGAAGGCCTATACCGATGCCTCCGGTACTCCTGTTGCGTTCCTTGTTGGCCTGATAAAGTCCCTTTGATACTCTGGACATATCTTCTCTGGACATGCCAATACCTGTATCAGTCACTTCGATTATCAGGTTTACACCATAATCCTGGGGCATGGTGAATACCCTTACATAAATCCCGCCTTCCTTTGTAAATTTAAAGGCGTTATCTATGATATGTCTGAATATCTTGTGAAGTTTTTTGTAATCACCGCTGAGAATAGAGGGTGTCTGGGGATCAACATCTACTACCAGTTCAAGATTACTTTTCAGATATACTGAGTTATAACCTGCCACCACATCATTGATGAGGGAGATGAACATATAGTTCTCTTCATCAAGGACAATCTCTCCACGCATGATCTCAGTGTAGTCCTGAATATCATCTATCTGATGGGCAAGCCTTATACCAGCCTCCTGGATCGACGCTATTTCCTGATTATGGCCTGTCTTTTGCAGAATAGCTGTCATTCCGCTTATTACATTGATGGGGGTGCGAAGTTCATGGGAAATGTTGGACAGGAAGTCCTCCATATCACGATCGTTGGCACTGACTGCCTCCATCCATTTCTGTTTTCCAAGCCTTTCATTTATCCTGTAATTTAAGCCGATACGGGCGATGAGATAAAATATCAGAATGATCAGAAGCTGAAAAAAGGCATATACTATCGATAAGGCACTAAAATCAGCCGTTTTGTTGTTGATGGTGATATAGGTCTGGAACAGCATGACAAAAGGGTACTCCAGAAGGGCAAGATCCAGCAGCAGCAATCGGTCTGCAAGGGCAGTGACTGAAAGAAACAATGCAAAAGACAGGGTCAGTTCCAAAACGCTTATCCCGTGAATGTCATGATAAAAGACCAGAAAGGCAGAATATACAAAACAAAGCGTGATCCTGATATCACGCTGAAACTTCTGGGTAATATGAAGCCACCAGAGCAGTACCGTACAGACAAGTATTACCCATGGCATCCAGAATTCCCACCCCTCCAGAACATTATGTATAACGCAGGCGATAGCCGCCAATGTTGCAATGGAAAACATCAGCTGTTCACTTTTGAGCTCGTCCACCATTATTTCCTCCAAAGCCTTACATGTCAGCATTTACAACATACAGTTGACTTAATAGCTATGTATAATTTTACCCCCGAGTCAGGTTTCCTAGCAACTGACAAAAACAGCTTAAATATATACACTTTTCTTTCATTTAAGGTATCGATTAGCGATATGCATGCCAGAAAACGAGGCGAGGTCTTTTCGAGCTCATTTTATGGTACAATGATGCTGAATACACATTTAATTAGTCATATTCTCAGGACTTTTTGTAAAGGACATTTATCTCAATGTTTCATAAGTTATTTTTTTCACTGTCCGCTCCTCTTTGCACCATGCTTATGCTGACAGGAGCCACGCTGCCAGATTCTCAGATAAGCAGTGCTCCTTCGACAGGCGCAGGTACATCGGCCGGTGATCATATAAATATCGTGATGGTCGGAGATATTCTGCTCCATACCCCTGTGGAAGAGGCTGCCCTGCAGACCGACGGCTCTTACAATTTTGACTTCATATTTGAGAACATGAAGCAAGAGATAAGTGCTGCTGATATCGCCATTGTCAACCAGGAGGTCATCATCGGCGGCAAAGAGCTGGGAGTATCAGGCTACCCTGCCTTCAATGCCCCACAGGAGATCGGTGATGCCCTCACCAGCGCAGGCTTTGATGTTGTCTGTCACGCCACCAACCACGCTCTGGACAAGGGCAAAAAGGGCCTTGTAAACACGGAGAATTACTGGAAGAGCTCCCACCCAGGGATGACAGTGGTGGGCATCAATGAGAAAGAAGATGCCTATCAGAATATTGATATCATAGAAGTAAAGGGCATGAAGATCGCCATACTAAACTACACCTATGGAACCAACGGCATCAAGGCACCCTCGGATATGCCCCATGCTGTTGATATGCTGGACAAGACCAAGGTGACCTCCGACCTTAAATTTGCCGAAGAAAACGCCGATTTCACCATAGTCTGCCCCCACTGGGGAACCGAGTATAATCTTGGCATCGACCAGAACCAGACCTACTGGAATGACATATTCAGGGCAGGTGGCGCAGACCTCGTGCTGGGAACCCATCCCCATGTCATTGAGCCCATTGTCATGGAGAATGATGACGCCCCGGGAATTACCAATAATCATGGAGGCGGTGACATGCTCACCTACTACTCATTGGGCAACTTTGTCAACTGGACCTCCGGTACCGGAAATGGCACCTCTAACCGAATGGTAGGCGGAATGGCCCAAGTTTCAATCGGGAGAGATTCATCAGGTGAAGCCGTCATCAAAAACCACGACATACGGGCCCTTGTATGCCATGTAAAAAGCGGCCCCAAGGGTGTTACGGTCTACCCCCTGTCCTCCTACACGGATGAACTTGGCAAAGAAAATGAGATCATCCGTCAGGACAGCTCTTTTTCCAGAGACTACTGTGTCGACCTGTGTAATAAGGTCTGGGGCACCGGCTCCTGGCACTGAATCTGGAAACATTTTCCTATAGCATAAAAAGAGCATATTACACGATTGCCTGTGTTGGCATGTGTAATATGCTCTTTCTTTATCATCTCTCTTTACTCGTCACCGAAGTCCATCAGGTCTCCGGTCTCGTCCGTGATGACCTCTTCATCTGCCTGTTCCTCAGCAGAAGGTGTCGGAATAAACTCTGTCATGTAGTCCTCCGGTCCCTTTCCTGCCAGCATTACAGGGAGATTTAAGATAACGCCGTCCATGTTGTAGGGAATGGGGAGAGATACATTTATCCTGCTGGAGGCGCCGCCCTTTTCCTTTGTCACCACCAGCTGCATGTCAAAGCTCTGTCCCATGGTCTCAGCCATACCGCGCTCGCCGGATTTTAACTTGGCAGCCTTTTCACCCTTCACATAGACCTCTATGCTGTAGGGCGCCTCTATGGTCTGTCCTCCCACCTCGGCGGACTTGTTGTCAAAGTAGACCGTGTGTCCCCTTCCAATGATGAACATGGCAACTGCGATGGCAAGTACCACAAGAAGGGCCAGTCCTCTGTATATCCAGATCTTTTTGTCTTTATTCATTGGCTGCCTCCTGTTCCAGGGCAAGCTGTGCTCCAGCCTTGCTCTTGTCCCTTCTCTTGTTGGTCTCATACATGATCAGGGCCACAGTGATAACCGCATAGGACACAAACACGCGGAAGTACTCACCGATCATGGAATCTCCGGTGATAACGGTTCCTGCCTTGGGCGCCACGATGAACATTGTATGGAAAAGAATTATTCCCAGGAATACATTTCCGATGGAAGCCTTGTCAACTGATGCTCCGCCCACAAGAAGAGCAGCAATACAGAACATACCGATCTGTGAATGTGAGCTGTAGGTGGCGATATTACCCATGTTCTGAAGGTAGATTATCATACCGATTCCTGCAAACACCGTTGAGAGCACCATGGAGATTATCCTAGTCCTCTCTACGTCAATTCCGGCATCCCTTGCAACCTCCATGTCCTGGCCAACGGCACGCATGTCCTGACCAAGCTTGGTCTTTCTGAACCACACGATTACCAGGCAAAGCAGAAATACAACGATAAATGTGGCAACCGGAATCTTTATCCCGGCGATGGTAAGCGGGATCAGGTTGTCCAGCTTCTGCCTCATGGACAGCAGGGACACCGTATTTCTGATACCGTAACCCCTTGGGAGCTTTATTGATGTGTGCTTGATGGGGATGATAGGCCCCATCATGTAAAGAACTACCAGCTGATAAATACCGTTTATGAAAAAGCTGATGATGTAGCTGGTGATCATCTCACGTCCCTTGGCCATATTAAGGACCTTTCCACAAAAGAGTCCAAGGAGTGCGGATATGGGCACTGAGATTATCATGGCAAGGATCATTCCGGGGATCCCCACGATCTGCCAGTCGCAGACAAGGATCAGACCGATCTCACCCGCCATGGCACCAAGGGTCATACTGAAGTTAAGTCCCATTCCGGCCATGATGGGAATGAGAAGGCTCAGGATCAGGAAGGCATTTCTTCCCATCCTGGTTACAATTTCATTTATGAGATAGCTCGGAGAAAGTCCTGAAACCGGTGCGCATACGGCGCAGATCAGCACAAACATAAGGGGCACCGAGAATCTTCTGACGAGATCTCCAATATTGTTCTTGTTCATTTTGCTCCCTCCGTTTTTCTCGTAAGCGCATACAGGATCATTCCGTTTGAAACTATGATACGGATAACTTCACTCATATCCAGGTGGATCATGTTGTTCATGACTGTAGGCGTCATGGTTACGATACCCTGGAAAAGAATTGTTCCCACGATAACGTTGGTGATTGTTGCCTTGTTGACAGTAGCGCCACCTATCAGAATGGCTGATACTGCGGGAAGAGCCATGTAGAAGGGTGCCATATAGAGCTGGATAAAGCCAAATCCCTGCTCATATACAAGGATACCGATGGCAGCCAGCCATGTGGACATCACAACTGAAATGAGGCGGATCCTGTCAACATTTATTCCGGCAGATCTTGCAAAGTCCGGATTTGAACCCACAGCTGTCATGGCTGTTCCTGTCTTGGTGTGGAGGAAAGCCCACATACCAAAGGCCAGGACTCCAAAGAACAGCAGTGCTCCTGTCGGGATTGAAAGATTTCCTATGTTGATCTGAAGGATGTTGGCCAGGGCCTGTGTGTAATAGCCCTCGAGGGAGATGGTGGTACGAAGTCCCTTTCCTGCCATACCCCAAACCATATTGGGGCTGTGGTAGGGAAGCAGCAGCCACATCATACACATGAGGGATACAGATGAGAATCCCACATAGGTTGCGATCATCATCTCACCGCCCTTGATCTTGTTGAGGAGCCATCCGTAAACCGTTCCAAATACCAGGGCAAAGGGTGTTGCCAGAAGAACTGCCATCAGGAAGGACAAAGGTCCTGTGAAACCGAGCTCGATTGACATTGTAGCTCCCAGAAGGCCTGAAATGATGCCCAGAGGGAGACCGAAGTTAAGACCGCATCCGGAGTGGACCATAGGCACCATTGCCAGCACCAGGATACCGTTCCAGCTGAAGCGGTTTATGATATTTGATATCTGTGTCGGAAGATCAGCTCCGACAAAGGGGGCCACGACAAGCAGGAGGATAAGAAATCCTGTGATTATCAGCCTGGGGAGACCAAAGGTCTCCACAAAGGAGCTTATCCGGCCCTTTATTGAATTTTCCTGAGTTTTTTCACTCATATTTTTACTCCTTTATTACTTAACAGTTCTTCAGCATCAGTTCTCCAAACTTCTCACGGTCCTCACCGGCAGGAAGTATTCCGGCCACTTTTCCGCCTGATACTATCGCTATTCGGTCGCAGGTCTGCCTCAGCTCTTCAAGCTCCGATGAAACCATTACTATGGTGACCTTCTTTTCCCGGTTGAATTTCTTGAGGGCATCCAGTACCAGCGCCTTGGCTCCCACGTCGATTCCCCTGGTGGGCTCGCTTACAAACAACAGCTTTGGCTCAAGCGCAAAGGCCTTGGCCAGACACACCTTCTGCTGATTACCACCCGACAGCTCCTTTGCCTTCTGCTTGGAGCTCTGACACTTGATCTTGAGCTCATCGATGTATCTGTCGGTGACTTCCTTGATGGCAGCGTCATCGCGCCACTTTATGATCCCTCCGAGATAGTTCTTCAGATATTTGTTCTGTACCTGCATCGCGGGAAAAGAGATATTCCACTCCAGGGACTCATCCAGAAGAAGTCCCACGCCCCTTCTGTCCTCAGACACGAAGGCAAAATTGGAGTCGAGGCACTTCCTGGGGCTGTTTAACGGAATCTTCTCGCCGGCAAAGGTGATCTCTCCGCCAGCCTGGTAAAGGCCCATGATTCCATTGGGGATTCCCAGCTTGCCCTGTCCTGCAAGGCCTCCAATTCCAAGGATCTCTCCCTCCTGCACCTCCAGGTCCACGTTCCTTACTGTTTCACCTGGCATATCCACCCAGAGCTTTTTCACTGAGAGGATAGTATTGCGGTTCAGATCCCTGACTTCCTTTGCGGATTCCTTCTTCTCACCGCCAAGGGACTTGCCCACCATCCACTGTGTGATCTCTTTTACTGTGATTTCTTTGGCCGGGCTCTCGTTTACAACGTAGCCGTCCCTCATGGTCACAACCTTGTCGCAGACGGCAAGGATCTCACCCAGCCTGTGGGTGATAAATATGACAGCAATTCCGCGCTTTGACATTCCCCTTATGGATTCAAGGAGGGCCTCAGCCTCTTTCTCTGTCAGTACCGCAGTGGGCTCGTCCAGGATAAGGAGCTTTAGCTGCTCCTTGGAGAGCTCCCTTGCTATCTCGGTAAACTGCCTGTGTCCCACGGGCATGCTGTTGATCCTCATGTCCTGGTCTATATTAACGCCCATCTTCTCAATGGCTTTTGCGGCGTTTTCATTCATCTTATTGCGGTCCAGCGTATCCAGCCTGTCGCTGAACAGATAGGACATAATGCTTTTCTTTTTATCTTCTCTGTTGAGAAGGATATTCTCTGTTGCGGTAAATCCGGGAATAAGTGAAAATTCCTGGTGTACCATTCCGATTCCTGCTGCTATTGCATCAAAAGGTGACTGAAAGTTCACCTTCTCCGAATTAATAAGGATATCTCCGCCATAACCCCCGGTCTCTCTTATTACGTCAGCACCGAACAGGATCTTCATCAGTGTAGACTTTCCTGCACCATTTTCCCCAACCAGTCCCACAACCTCACCGGGTTTGAGGGTAAGATTTATATCAGTGAGAACCTGATTTCCAAAAAAGTCCTTCTTTATGTTTCTCATCTCCAAAAGAGGTGCATTTTCCATGTTCTTATAAAGCCTTTCTCTAAAAAGTGTGGGGAGATTAACCATCTCCCCACGGATTAAGTCACATTATTTTGTAGTGAAGTATTTCTCTGGTACTTCGATCTGTGTTGATCCCATGTAATGTCCGGGATCACCCATAATGTATGTATCCTGGTAGATCAAGAAGGTGTTGTCAGCCTTAACACCTGTGTCTGCATTGGTGTAGTTTGAACCGTTCCACTCTGCTCCGGGTGAGAATACCTCGTATGCAGCTGAGATATCATCGATATCTGTGAGCTCGCTCTTGCCGTCGATAACGTTCATTGCGTGCTGTGCAAGACCTGCAGAAACAGTGTAGCCGTATGAGTAAGCCCATGTTCCGAATCTGCCTGCGCCGCCTTTTTCTACAACTGCGCTCTCAACCTTTGCAAGGATCTTGGAGAAGTCACCAGCCTCTGCTGTGAGGTCAAGTCCAAGAGCTCCGGGATATCCCATGAGAGGTGAAGGAAGGTCAGCCTCGATGAAGTATCCGCCGTTCTCGATAAGTCCGCGAAGAAGGGGCTCTGTGTGAGCGTCATTTGTACAGAAGTAAGCTGAATTCTGGCCATACTTCTCAACCCACTCCGGAACGTGCTCAGCAATGTATGCCTGCGCACCGGGAACACCTACGTCTGTTGTAGGGTCGGGAGCTGACTCCATAACGAACTCCATGCCAAACTCCTCACATGCAGCCTTCATGATGGCTACACGGCGGCTCATGGTCTCGTATGAGAGGTGACGAGGGAATGAAATGTGAACGAAGGTATCACATCCAAGCTCGTGTGCTGTGCGGATGATAAGATATCCACGGGCAACAAAGTCGTTGTTGCAGACAAGATCAGCTGCGCTTCCGATCTCTGGAAGATCCTCGTGGGACTCACCTGCGATACAGATGATATCAGGTCTTCTCTCCTTGATCTGACGGAATGCCTCTGTTGTTCCGGGGATAGCCTGGTTGACGATGATGGCCTTCATGTCGGCATCATCTGAAAGATTGACGATTGTCTGGATTGTTGTCTCAAGCTCCTCAGTGAAGTTGTCGGGATATGTTGCAAGAATAACCCTGTCCTCTCCATATTTCTCCTGGAAAGCCTCAGCTCCACGTCTGTCGTCCTCTGACTGTGATACGGAACCTGTTACAATACCGATGTGATAGTCACCGGCTGCCTCTTCAGTTGTCTCAGTAGTCTCGGCAGTCTCTGCCTCTGCAGTCTCTGTGTTCTCTGCAGTCTCCTGAGTTTCTGTTTCAGTGTTCTCTTCTACTGTTTCAATAGTAGCAGAACCTGAGTTACCGCATCCTGAGATCATTGCAGTCATCATAACTGCAGCGGTCAGGATACTAACCACTTTCTTTTTCATACACGTCCTCCTTTGACAGTTTAAAGTGTTAACTTCACGAAAAAGTATACCAAAGACAGTAAAATAAGACAAGAATATTAATTTCACTCTGATATGCTACCGCAAAAAAGTATTTCACTACGAATCCGCAATTCCCAAAAAAGAGCTTTTTCCACCAGCAAAAACTCCGAAGGAAAAAGCTCTTTTACTAATTCAGGTCATATTCTTATCTTCAAAGATCAGTTGCCACTAGCTTTCTCCGGGTGCTCCAGCATCTCCTGCATGGTATGCCATCCCAGCACCGCGCACTTAACCCTGGCGGGCATGTGGGCCACATCCTGAAGAGCTGCTGCCTCATCCAGGGCCTCAATGCTCTCCTCATCTGTGATCTCTCCCTTTATCATTCCCATGAAGGTCCCAGCCAGTTTAATGGCATCTTCCTTATTCTTTCCGATTACCTGATCCACCATCATATCCACCGAGGCCTGTGATATGGCGCATCCGGAGCCCTCATAGCCCGCGTCGGTTATGACACCGTCCTCTATCTTAAGGCTCAAGGTGATGTCGTCGCCGCAGCTGGGGTTGACTCCCCTCATGACAAGATCCGGATTCTCTATGGCCTTTTTGTGGACCGGATGAAGATTGTGTTCGTTTACTATCTCTCTGTACAGCTGTTTAAGCTCCATATCCCATTACCTCTCTGACCCTGGATAATCTGTCGAGGAAGCGCTCAACCTCCTCCTCTGTGTTGTAGAAATAAACGCTGGCCCTTGCCGTTGAGCCCGCTCCTATGAACTGCATAAGGGGCTGCGCACAGTGGTGTCCCGCCCGGATGCAGACCTTATCATCATTAAGGACCGATGCCATGTCGTGGGGATGGACTCCCTCCATGGTAAAGGTCACTATCCCGCAGTGCCTTGTATAGTCCCTTGAACCGTATACTTTGATGTATGGCATCCTGGCAAGGCCTTCCATCAAAAGAGCTGTCAGCTTCTTCTCCTGCTCCTCGATGCTGTCAAACCCTACTGCCTCAATATACTTTATTGCCTCGCGAAGGCCCACTGCATCTCCGGCGTTGACAGTGCCTGCCTCAAACTTGTGGGGAAGCTCTGCGTAGGTGGCGTCCTGTCTTGTGACGTATTCTATCATCTCACCGCCTGTGAGGAAGGGCTGCATGTTTTCCAGAAGCTCCCTTCTGCCGTACAAGGCCCCTATTCCCATGGGCGCCATCATCTTGTGTCCTGAGAAGGCAAAAAAGTCGCATCCGATATCCTTCACATCCACCTTCATGTGGGGCGCTGACTGGGCTCCGTCCACAACTACCACTGCGCCCTTTTTGTGGGCATACTCCGTTATCTCTTTTACCGGATTGGTGATGCCCATCACGTTGGACACATGACCAATTGCAACGATCCTTGTCCTGTCAGTTATTTTGGACTCATACTCCTGCCTGGAAATAACTCCCTCTTCGTCGGGCCCCAGGTACACCAGTGTGGCCCCTGTCTTTCTGGCAACCATCTGCCAGGGAAGGATATTGCTGTGATGCTCCATGACAGAGATCACGATCTCATCCCCCTCATTCACATTGTCAAGGCCGTAGCTGTAGGCAACAAGATTGATGGACTCAGTTGTGTTTCGGGTAAAGATTATTTCCTCACTTGAAACCCCACCAATAAAGTCTGCCACTGCGCTCCTGGCCTTCTCGTACTCAAGGGTCGCCTCCATACTCCAGTCGTAGAGGCCCCTGAGGGGATTGGCATTGGCTGTCCTGTAAAAATTAGAGACAGCATCCAGCACCTGTCTGGGTCTCTGGCTGGTGGCCGCATTATCAAAATATACATACTCTCCGGACCTTAAAATATCAAAGTCCTCTCTGAAATCTGCAATACTGCTCATTTCATTCCTCATCAAACAATGTTTTCTATATAATACTGGACCTTCTGCATGATCTCAGGGTCCGGGATCAGCCTTGATACGCTCTCGAGCCTGGCCCTTATCATTATCTTCTTGGCCTCCACTTCATCAATTCCCCTGCACTGCATGTAGAAGAGAAGGTCATCGGAAAGCTGACCGATGGTTGCTCCGTGTCTTCCCTCCACGTCCTCCTCCTGGCAGAGGATAACGGGCATGGTCCTGTTTGTCACATCGGGGCTCAGAAGCAGTGCATCCTCCTGCTCATCTCCCACGGAACCTGAGCTGCCGGTCTTGAAATCTATGGTTCCCCTGAAGGTCTTTTTGGCGGTTCCCATGAGAACCCCCTTGAACTGCATCTGGGCGTCAGTCTTTTTGCCCCTCTGGTCAGCCACGTAATTGATGTCCAGGCTGTGGTCGTCCCTGCAAAGGTACCCCATCCTGCTGTTAAAGGCGGCCTCCTTCTCCGAGAGATACATATAGGCGCTGCTCCAGACCTTTTTTCCTCCAAGTTCCAGGGTAACGACATCTATCGCTCCCCCTTTAAGACAGGCACCTCCTATATCATCGAAGTGGATAAAATCCTTGCCAAGGGTCTGGGCCTTTACAATCGTGATCCTGGCCCCCTCCTCGGCCAGGAGCCTGGTGCTCACGCCCTGGAATCCCGCTGCATCCCTGTCCGAATCATAGACAAAGATGACTGTGATCTCCGAGTCCTTCATGGCATGTATCACCTGGGATGAAAGACTTCCCTGTCCATCCTTCATGTCATAGCGGATTATTATGGGGGTTTTGGACTTTACTCCTTCAGCAGCTGTGTAGATATCGCAGGTAACTCCCATTCCAATCATCAGCTCATCCACATCGGCTCCCATGCCGGTCCTGATGGCCTGGTATCTGTCCCTGTCCGATGTATCTCCGTTTGGAGCAGAGACATTTTCCTTGGCGGTGATGATCCTGTCAGCTCTTTCTCTGAAAAGATCTCCCGCCTTCTCAAAGGAAACACCCCTCTTTAAGGTGACTCCCTCCGGAAGCTCCTTTGCCGCAGGCATTCCTTCTGTTTCTATATTCTGATCCTGAAGCTCAAGGCTGCTGTCATTTACATGCAGAAAATTGTATGTCAGGACAGGCAGCACATTTACCTTCATATTGATGTCCCTATTCATTTAAACTCCTTCTCGTCAGCCATTGCCGCTCATCTCTAGCTTGATCAGGTTGTTCATCTCAACTGCGTACTCAAGAGGCAGCTCCTTTGATACAGGATTGGCGAAGCCGCTGACTATCATGGCCTTTGCATCCTCCTCGCTGATGCCCCTGGACATCAGGTAAAAGATTGCGTCGTCACTGATCCTTCCGATCTTGGCCTCGTGTCCCACATCTGCGTCGTCGGTCCTGATATCCATGCCCGGGATAGTGTCAGCCCTTGATATGGAATCAAGCATCAGAGAGTCACAGGATACTGAGGCCTTGGCCCTCTTGGCTGTGTTCTGGATAATGACGCTGCTCCTGTAGGTTCCTATTCCGCCGTCCTTGGAAATGGACTTGGTATTGATGACTGAGCTTGTGGCCTTTCCCTGATGAACCACCTTGGCTCCGGTATCCAGGTTCTGTCCCTTTCCTGCAAAGGTGATGCCGGTGAACTCCATCTTTGAATTGTCACCCTTCAGGATGGTCATGGGATAAAGGTATGAGGTGTGGGAGCCAAAAGAGCCTGAAACCCACTCCATGATACCGTTTTCCTCCACAATGGCCCTCTTGGTATTGAGGTTGTACATGTTCTTGGACCAGTTCTCGATGGTTGAGTATCTGAGTCTTGCGTTTTTGGCCACAAACAGTTCAACACATCCCGCATGGAGATTGGCAACGTTATATTTCGGCGCTGAACATCCCTCTATGAAATGAAGGTCTGCGCCCTCGTCAACGATTATCAGTGTGTGCTCAAACTGTCCTGCCCCTGCAGCATTGAGCCTGAAGTAGGACTGAAGGGGTATGTCCACCTTGACGCCCTTGGGTACATACACAAAGGAACCGCCTGACCACACCGCCCCGTGAAGGGCTGCAAACTTGTGGTCCGTGGGAGGAACCAGCTTCATGAAATGATCACGTATCATGTCCGCGTATTCTCCCCACATGGCACTCTCAAGATCCGTGTAGATAACGCCCTGGGCTGCCACCTCATCCTTGACATTGTGATATACAAGCTCAGAGTCGTACTGGGCACCAACACCCGCCAGAGACTCTCTCTCCGCCTGGGGGATTCCCAGCCTCTCAAAGGTATTCTTGATGTCCTCGGGAACGTCCTCCCACTTGCCCTTCATATCGGACTTGTGTCTCACATAGGAGGATATCCTGTCCATGTCAAGGCCCTCTATACTGGGGCCCCAGTCCGGAACATCTATTTCGTTGTAGAGGTCAAGGCACTTTAATCTGAACTCCCTCATCCAGTCCGGGTCATTCTTTTCCTCGGAGACCTTGAGAACTGTCTCCCTGGTGAGGCCCTCCGCCATCCTGTAGAAGTCCTTCTCGTCCTCGACATCCTTGAAATCATATAAACTGCGGTCTATATCGGCCACAATCTGCTTATTATCGCTCATATCAGTCCTCTTTAATAAATCTCTCGAAGCCATTGGCATTGATCTCATCAACCAGTGTGCCGTCACCTGTGCATACTATGCTGCCCTTAACCAGCACATGGGTGTAATCCACGTGCAGGGACTCCAGGATCTTGGTGCTGTGGGTGATGATCAGCAGCGCTCCGTCCTTCTTTTTCTGATACTCCTCTATTCCCTTGGAAACCGTGCGGACTGCGTCCACGTCAAGACCTGAGTCCGTCTCGTCCAGTATGGCAAACTTGGGCTTTAACATAAGAAGCTGGAGAATCTCTGCTTTCTTTTTCTCACCGCCGGAAAATCCCACGTTCAGATCCCTGTCCGCATATGACTCATCCATGGAAAGGATCTCCATGGCTGCCTTTAAGGACTTCTGAAAGGCCAGGAGCTTGACCGGAGCGCCGGTCTGTGCGTGGTAGGCGTTTCTTATAAAGCTCCCAAGAGATATCCCCGGAACCTCGTACGGGTTCTGGAAGGATAAAAACATTCCTGCCTTGGCCCTCTTGTCTGTGGACATGTCTGTTATGTCCTCCCCGTCAAACATGATACTGCCGTTTGTGACACAGTAGTGGGGATTGCCCATAAGTGTAAATCCCAGAGTGGACTTGCCGGCACCGTTGGGTCCCATGAGCACATGGGTCTCTCCGGGCTTTATTTCAAGGTTGATATTCTGAAGGATCGGCAGCTCATTATCTATTGAGACCGAGAGATCCTTTACCTGTAAAAGAGACATATCTGACATAATAATTTCCTTTCCAAATCACTATCAAAAGACAATCATTAAAAAGTTTACCATAAAAGTGCTTGACATACCATAGAAAGTTAAGTAAAATACATTCTTGTCAGTACATCACTAACACGCGGGTGTAGTTCAATGGTAGAACACCAGCCTTCCAAGCTGGACACGTGGGTTCGATTCCCATCACCCGCTTGAGCAGAGCACTTAGCGAGGTTCTTCACGAGCTTAGTGCGAGCCATGGGTGATCACTTGGCGAGGTTTTTTCGAGCCTAGTGAGGCATCCCACTTTGATAAGAGCACTTGTGGCTCTTTTTTTTTACATAAAACCAGAAAAAGGAGTCAACCATGGAAATCATCAAAGACATCGTTCTCGACGCCCTCATAGATTCACTCAAGATCCTTCCGTTTTTGTTTGTAACCTATCTCCTAATGGAATATCTGGAACACAAGACTGAGGAATTCTCCTCAAAGATTGTGGAGAGAACAGAATACTTTGGTCCCCTCTGGGGAGGACTGCTGGGTATCGTACCCCAGTGCGGCTTCTCGGCTGCCGCCTCAAACCTGTATGCCGGAAGGGTCATCACTCTTGGGACCCTGATCGCTATCTACCTGTCCACCTCAGATGAGATGGTGCCTCTCTTCATTTCAGAGAGAGTCCCCCTTCCCACAATGATAAGGATCCTGGCCATAAAAGCTGTCATAGGTATCATAGCCGGCTTTATCATCGACGCTGTTGTCCACTATTATCACAGGATCCGCGGAAGGGCCCTAAACGACCCCATGAGAATCGAGGAGCTCTGCGAGAAAGAGCACTGTCACTGCGATGATGACGAGGACGGGGGCTTTTTGTCAATTGCCAAGTCTGCCCTGGTCCACACCATGCACATCTTTATCTTCGTACTCATCCGGTCGCTGGTGCTGGGAGCTGCTATTGAGATTATAGGAAAAGCCAACATGGTGAACCTTCTGAAATCAAATCCCATCATAAGCCACCTGCTGGCCGGACTCATCGGCCTTATCCCCAACTGTGCCGCCTCGGTCATAATCACTGAGCTCTACCTGGATCACATGATCACCCTTGGCACAATGATGTCGGGACTTCTCGTCGGCGCAGGTATAGGCCTTCTCGTACTGTTCAGGGTTAACACCGAGAAGAAGGAAGATTTCAACATAGCCCTTCTTCTCTTTCTCATCGGCACTGTATCCGGACTTCTCATCGATGTGCTGAAGATTTCATTCTGACAGGGCGGCTCTTGCCTCCCCGGAATCAGGGTCAAATGACAGAACAATGGTCTTTCCATTCAGATCCTTGTTCTCGAGACCCTCACATCTGAAGAAGTGCTCGGTTCCGTTCTCCTCTTCAGCAAGGAACAC
>JAEEGL014772941.1_pt1 | contig 19988 bp, 20 predicted proteins | sample 9134231 | NCBI WGS metagenome assembly JAEEGL01 (sample SAMN16246548, study PRJNA631951) | gut metagenome | biome: gut microbiome; feature: rumen; material: fiber-attached | host: Bos | place: Iran: Karaj | collected 2018-10
AATGTCATTAACCCGGGCATAGATCTCATTGACCTGCTCGATCTTCGGGGCCCTGATCATGTAGAGGGCTTCGGCTTCGGCCTGGACCACGTTGGCGGAGAAGCCGCCCGTATCGGTAACGGCGTAATGAATGCGGGCTTCCTGGATGATGTGCTCGCGCAGGAACTGCACCCCGGTGTTCATCAGGGTGACGGCGTCGAGGGCGCTGCGGCCAAGATGCGGTGAGGCGGCCGCGTGGGCGGGCTTGCCGGTGAAATGGTAACGGACAACGATGTTGGCCAGGGAGGATGACACGACCGTGCAGTTCATGTCCCCCGGATGCCAGGAAACAGCACAGTCAAGTTCATTAAAAACCCCGTCCCGGGCCATGAAACCCTTGCCGGAGCCGCCTTCCTCAGCCGGACAGCCGAAGTAGATGATCGTTCCGGCAAGCTTGTTTTCTTCCAGGTACGTCCGGACAGCCTGCGTTGCCGCAATGCCGGCGCTGCCGAGCAGGTTATGCCCGCAGCCATGACCGTTTCCGCCGCTGACCAGCGGCTTCGGCTTGCTGTTTCCGGCTTCCTGGCTCAGTCCTGAGAGGGCATCGAATTCCCCGAGGATACCGATCACCGGGTGCCCCTGGCCCCAGCGTCCGGAAAACGCTGTCGGGATGCCGGCGAGCTTTTCCTCCACCGTGAATCCAAGCTGCCGCAGGACATCGATCTGCCGGGCGGCTGCCGTCACTTCCGTATAGGCGGTTTCCGGCTGGTCAAAGATCGCGTCGCTGAGCGCGGTGATCGTGCCGGCAATCCGGTCGACGGTATCCAATGCATGTTTCTTTCTGTCCATATTCACGAATTCCTTCCTTGATGATATTTTACAAAATCATAGCATTCATAAACCATCCGGTACAGAATAATCCAGTACATAAGAGGGCATCCATGTAATACAATGGAGACAGAAATCCGGCAGGCGGATCAGTGCCGGCTGCCGGCAGGAGGAATAGTCAGATGAACAGACGTATTTTGGTTATTGGCGGTGTTGCCGGCGGTGCTTCGGCAGCGGCCAGAATCCGGCGGCTTGACGAAATGGCCGACATAACCATCTTTGAAAGAGGCCCGCATGTATCGTTCTCAAACTGCTGCCTTCCGTATTATCTGAGCCGGACTGTTGCGGAAGCACAGCGGCTGATCATGATGACCCCGGAACGGTTTAAGAAGCAGTACAACATTGATGTCCGCACCCAGAGCGAAGTGACTGCGGTCAATCCGCAGAAGAAGACGGTTACCGTCCGGAAAACAGATACAGGTGAAGAATATGAGGAAGCATATGACAAGCTGGTGCTTTCACCGGGCGGTGCCCCGATTCTGCCAAAAATAGAAGGAATTGACCGGGAGAATGTCTTTACCGTCCGCAATGTGGTCGATATCCAGAAACTCGATGAGTACCTGCAGACCCATGAAGTGCAGGATGTGGCGGTTATCGGCGGCGGCTTTATCGGCTGTGAAGTGGCGGAAAACCTGATCCATGCCGGCCGGAAGACAGCCCTGATTGAAGCGGCCGACCAGATCATGGCCCCGTTTGACTATGATATGGTGCAGACCCTTCACAAGGAAATGATGGACCATGGGGTGGAACTGATTCTCAATGACGGCATTGCGGCGATCCGTGAGGGCGAGGTTGAAACTGCCTCCGGCAGACGGGTTCCGGCGCAGGCTGTTGTGATGGCCATCGGTGTCCGTCCGGAAACAGCCCTGGCCCGGGCAGCCGGCCTGGAGATCGGGGAAACCGGCGGCATCAAGGTAAACGGCAACTACCAGACCAGTGATCCGGATATCTACGCAGTCGGTGACGCAGTGGAAGTCCGCAACGAACAGACCGGAAAAGCCATGCGTCTGGCGCTTGCCTGGCCGGCCCAGATGGAAGCCCGGGCAGCGGCGGATCATATCTGCGGCGTAGACAGCCGGGAACTTGGCTTTATCGGTTCTTCGGTCGTCCGGATCTTTGATCTGTACGCGGCCAGCACCGGTCTGAATGAAAAGAGCGCAAAGGCGGCCGGCATTGCCTATGATTTCGTCTATCTGCTGGCCAACGACCGGGTTGCTCTGATGCCCGGCAACAGTGTCATGTTCTTCAAGCTGCTGTTTGAAGTGCCTTCCGGGAAGATTCTCGGGGCCCAGGCCATCGGCAAGGGCGCGGCTGACCGGCGGGTGGATATCATCGCAGCCCTGATCAAGATGCACGGCACGCTGGAAGACCTGAAGGATCTGGAACTCTGCTATGCGCCGGTTGTCAGTACCGCCAAGGATGTCACCAACATGGCTGCCCTGGTCGGCCTGAATATCCTGCATGGCCGCTTCCGCCAGGTCAAGGTGTCCGAAGTCCGCTCCCTGGTGGAATCTGATGCCTGCATCATTGACGTCCGTGAACCGAACGAATTCGCTGCCGGCCATCTGAAGAACGCGGTTAATATCCCGCTCAGCCAGCTGCGACAGAGAACCGATGAAATCCCGCACGATGTCCCGGTTTACCTGCACTGCCGCAGCAGCCAGCGCAGCTACAACGCGATCATGGCCCTGCAGCAGCGCGGTTTCGACAATCTGTATAACATTTCCGGTTCCTTCCTGGGCATTTCCCTGTACGAGTATCCGCAGGATACCCTGCAGGGCCGGGAACCCATTGTGACAGCCTATAACTTCAAATAAACAATCAGTTAGTCTGCATGAAAAATGCAGACTTTTTTTCTGCCGTTTGTGCGACAATGAAACTGTGATGAAATACCGCAGGTTCATGAACCGATAAGAAGGGAGAAATAGAAATGCTGAAACAAGACAGAGTAGAACGCGTATTGCAGAAGCTCCGGGAGATGAATGTCGACCAGATGGTGATCACGGACCCGATGGCGATTTTCTATCTGACCGGGAGGATGGTCTGGGCCGGTGAACGGTTTTTGGCCATGATGATCGGTCAGGACACCAGACCGGTGATTTTCCTGAACGAACTGTTCAATGTGACTGAGGATCTCGGGCTCGAGCAGGTTTATTACACGGACACGGATCCGGTTATGCCGCTGTTTGACGGCCGGATCGGCGAAGGCGCCGTGCTGGGCGTGGACAAGGCTATGGAAGCCAGATTTCTGCTGCCGCTGATCAACAGCGGCAAAGCCTCCAGGGTCGTCAATTCCTCCATTGCCGTTGACCGGACCAGGGCCATCAAGGACGCGGCTGAAATCGCCAGTATGAAGAAGGCTTCAAAAGCCAATGACCTGGCGCTGACCGAATTCAAGAAACTCCTGCACGAAGGCGTTACAGAAAAGGAAGTCGCCGCGCAGACCATGGCAATTTACAAGTCCTTCGGAGCCACGGGATATTCCTTCCCGCCGATTGTCTCGTTCGGTATCAACTCAACCGATCCCCACCATATGCCGGATGACACGCCGCTGAAGGAAGGTGACCTGGTGCTGTTTGACGTCGGCTGCGTGGTTGAGGATTACTGCTCGGATATGACCAGGACGTATTTCTACAAAAAGGAACCGAACGCGGACCAGAGAAGGGTATATGAACTGGTTCTCAGGGCCAACATGGAAGCTGAGGCCATGCTGAAACCGGGCATTGTCATTGCCGACATTGACAAGAAAGCCCGTGACATCATTACGGAAGGCGGCTTCGGAAAGTTCTTCACCCATCGTCTGGGTCATTTCATCGGCCTGCAGGATCATGAATTCGGTGATGTTTCCCAGGCCAACCACAGTCTCACGGAAGCGGGCAATATTTTCTCCATTGAACCGGGTATCTATGATCCGGCCACTGCCGGCGTCAGAATCGAAGACCTGGTTCTGATTACAGAAGACGGTTATGAGAACCTGAATGCACTGCCAAAAGAACTGGAGGTCATAGAGTAAATGAGTATCCTTGTTGTCGGAAGCCTGAATATGGACATCAACTTCCGGGTTCCTGAATTTGTCAGGCCCGGTCAGACAATTGCGGCCAGAGGGATGTTCTTCAGTGACGGCGGCAAGGGGTCAAACCAGGCCACGGCAGCCGGACGGCTTGGCGGACATGTAACAATGCTGGGCTGTGTCGGCAATGATGACAGCGGCCGGGCCCTGACCGGACATCTTGCCGCTGACGGCATTGATGTGTCTGCTGTCAAAGTGACAGATGATGCCCCGACGGGAACTGCCATGATCGAAGTGGAAGACAGCGGGCAGAACCGGATTATTGTCAGCCGCGGCTCCAATGAACTCTGCACGCCGGACTATATCCGCAGCTACACGGATCTGATTAAAAACGCGGATTTCATTGTCCTGCAGCAGGAGATTCCGCTGGAAACCATTTATACCGTACTGGAAACAGCCCATGCATACGGCACGAAAGTCATTCTGAACCCGGCCCCGTTCAATCCGGCATTCGATCCGGCTTATTACCGCTATGTTGATTATCTGACCCCGAATGAGACAGAACTGGACGGGCTTGTCCCGCAGGACCTGCCCCGGGAGGAGAAGATGCGGTATATGGCGGATCTCGGGGTTGCCAATGTTGTCGTGACCGTTGGTGAAGAGGGATGCCTGGTCCTGAGTGACGGGGTGTTCACCCGTCTGCCGGCCTTCCGGGTCCAGGCCAGGGACACCGTCGGGGCAGGTGACTGCTTCAACGGGGCCATGGCAGTGAAACTGGATGAAGGGGCATCGCTGATTGAAGCCTGCACCTTTGCCGGCGCCGCCAGCGCGCTCAGCGTCACAAGACCCTCGGCCCGCGACTCGATGCCGCACCGGGCTGAAACAGACGAATTTCTGAAACAGCATGCATAGAAAAAGCGGTTCACAGCGTATGTGAACCGCCTTTTTTCTTCAGAACTGGATGGTCTCGCAGACCTTGTGGTCCAGAGTGAAGACCGTGAAGCCGGTTTCATCCAGAATGCCGTAGGAGCGGGGATGGCTGCCCTTCGGCAGGGCACAGGATCCGGGGTTCAGCAGATAGATGCCCTCACAGATCTCACAGGTCGGGATGTGCGTGTGGCCGGAGAGGAAGACATCACCGGCCTGCAGGTGGGGCAGGTGCTCCGGACTGTAGATGTGGCCATGGCTCAGGAAGACTTTCCGCGCCCCCAGATACAGGATGTTGTAGTCTGCGGTCACCGGGAAATCAAGGACCATCTGGTCCACTTCGGCATCGCAGTTGCCGCGCACGGCGGTGATTTTCTCGTGCAGCGGGTTCAGCAGGGCAATGACCTCTTTCGGGGCATAGTCTTCCGGCAGGTCGTTGCGCGGGCCGTGATACAGCACATCACCCAGGCAGAGCACGGCATCGCAGCCATGATATGAGATCGCATCCAGGGCCTTGCGGGCACCGTCCGCAGCCCCGTGGATATCAGAGATAACCAGATATTTCATAATAATAAACGACTCCTTCCCGAGAATTATAGCCGAATCACCGGCAATCCGCATTATAATCAAAACAGAGATCCTGAAAGGAGAATTTGCAGATGCTTCTGACGATTGATACCGGCAATACCAATATTGCCATTGGGCTGATGGATGGGGACCGGATTGTGGACAGCTTCCGGCTGATGACAAAAACACCCCGCACCAGCGATGAATTCATGACATTTCTCTATTCCTTCCTGGCAACGGCAGGTGTCCGTCCGGAGGAAATTGAAGATATCGTTCTGTCCAGTGTTGTGCCGAAACTGAACTATACCCTCAGTGCCGCCGTATACAAGACGTTTGGCAGAAAACCGCTGATCATCGACCATGAGACCGAGACCGGCATTACCGTGGCGATCGACAATCCCCGCGAGGTCGGTGCTGACCTGCTGGTGGATATGGCTGCCGCATACAGCCGGGTCCAGGATTCCTGCCTGGTGCTGGATTTCGGCACGGCCACTACCCTGACCTATGTCTCCAAAGACGCATACTTCCGCTACGCGGTCATCTGCCCGGGGCTGGGGATCAGCGCCAATGTGCTGACTGACAATACCGCCAAGCTGCCGGAGATTGAAATCCGGGTTCCGGAAAGTTCACTGGCTTCCAACACGGTGGACGCCATGCAGGTCGGCGTGGTCATCGGCTATATCGGCATGATTGAAACGATTATCCGCCGGATGAAAGAAGAACTGCACGATCCGGACTGCCGGGTCATCGCAACCGGCGGCCTGGGCAGGGTGGTGTCTTCGGCCACCGATCTGATCGACGAGTATGATCCGGACCTGGCATACCATGGCATGCGGGTCATCTATGACCTGATGAAAAAAGCCGGCAGAGTATAACCGGCAGAAAACAAAAGGTGCGGCTGCCCGCACCTTATTTTTTTATTCCCAGACGATGTCGGGGTAGACCCCGGCATCCTTCAGTTCCTGAATCCGCCTGATGACTTCCGGCTTGTCTTCCTGGTAGGTGACGCCGAACCAGTCATCCGCGCTGGAGAGCACCTTCACAGAGCATTTCCCGCTTTCCACCAGGTCACCGACCGCGGTCGGAATCACGTGCTCGCACTTCTCCGGGTTGACCGGGATGTTGTTCTTCAGGTAATCAGCCATGATCGGCTCGACTTCCGCGAAGATCTTCGGAGTGAAACCCCAGAAGTTCATTGATACCAGCGTATCGTCCGGCAGTTCCTCCGGCTTGCCGTTCCGGATCGCGATGCACTTCCCATCTTTCTTGGCAATCTCCTTGATTTCCACGATATCGGTCAGATAGCCTTCCGGATTTGTCTGGCAGACGCCGCGGGTTACGGTGCCGTGGTCGGTCAGCGTGTTTCTGCACTGCCAGCCCACCATCGCGTATTTGTCATCTTCGATCTCATTGCAGAGATAGTCATAAATTGTCTTATAGGCGTTGCGGCCATAGAAGTCATCCGCGTTGATGATCGCAAACGGTCCGTCCACGATATCCCGGCAGGCCCACAGGGCATGGGTTGTGCCCCACGGCTTGGTTCTGCCTTCCGGCACTTCCAGGCCGTCCGGCAGGTCATGCATATCCTGATAGGCGAAGCCGACCTCCATGTGCCGTTCTACCCGGTCAGTCAGGCAGGAACGGAAGACAGCCTCGTGTTCCTTCTTGATGATCAGTATTACTTTTTCAAAGCCGGCCCGGTATGCGTCATAGATGGAAAACTCGATAATCGGTTCACCGTGATTGCCCACGCCGTCAATCTGTTTCATTCCTCCATAGCGGCTGCCGATGCCCGCTGCTAAAATTACCAGTACCGGTTTTTTCATGATCGATTTATGAAACTCCTTTCGAAATTGTTCAAATTGATTATAGCATTACACTTTCGGAAAAGCGAACAGGGTATAATATGCACATAAAGGAATAATGTCACATGAAAGAACTGATACTGGCCAGTCAGTCACCCCGGCGGCGGGAACTGCTGGCAAAATGCACGGAACGGTTTACCGTGGAAGCAGCGGATATTGAGGAAATGATGAATCCGCAGAAGCCGCTGAGTGAGGAAATACAGAAACTGGCCAAAGCCAAGGCGGCGGCTGTCTATGCGAAACACCCCGAAGCGCTGGTGCTGGGATCGGACACGATTGTCGTGCTGGACGGGGAAGTACTGGGCAAACCGGTGGACGCGGACGATGCCGTCCGGATGCTGAAGGAACTCTCGGGCAAGACGCACCAGGTGCTGACCGGTGTCTGCCTGCTGGGCCCGGGGTTCTGTCAGACGGATGTCTCCGTCAGTCATGTGACCTTTGCGGCCATGAGCGAGGCGGAGATCAGGGAATATGCGGCCTCCGGTGATCCGCTGGACAAAGCCGGGGCATACGGCATCCAGAGCATGGCAGCCAGGTATATCACCGGCATTGAAGGGGATTACTATGCGATTATGGGTCTGCCGGTGCACCTGGTATATGAACTGCTGAAACAGGCCGGCTTCTGAAACAGTGCGGAACCGGCAGAAAGGGAAGGAAATATGGAAGACATGATGAAGATTGAAAACACGGTCAGGGATCTGATTGCCTATGGACTGGAACGGAGCCTGATCGGTGCGGATGATGTGTACTATGCGGCCAACGGGATTTTTGATGCGCTGCAGCTGGAACCGGAAGGGGACTTTGACCCGCACGGCGGCACGGCTGAACGGCCGCTGGAGGATATGCTGGCCGAGCTGCTGGCGGATGCCGTAAACCGGGGAGTCATCGCCGGCGGGATCGCTTCCCGGGACCTGCTCGATACCCGGATCATGGGCGTGCTGACCCCAAGGCCTTCGGAAGTGACAGCGGCGTTTGCGGCGCGGGAGAAGGAATCCCCGGCAGCGGCGACAGATTATTTCTACCGGCTGGCCCGGGATACGGATTACATCCGCACTTACAGGGTCAGGAAAGACCGCAAATGGCAGGCTGAAACCCCGTATGGGGCGCTGGATATCACCATCAACCTGTCCAAACCGGAAAAGGATCCGGCAGCCATTGCCGCGGCCCTGACCAAGAAGCAGGATGCTTATCCGAAATGTCTTCTCTGTGTGCAGAATGAAGGATATCACGGCCGGCTTGATCATCCGGCCAGACAGAATCTGCGGCTGATTCCCATGACCCTTGCCGGGGAAAACTGGTTCATGCAGTATTCACCGTATGTCTATTACAACGAGCACTGCATCGTGCTGTCGGCCCGGCATACCCCGATGGTCATTGACCATAACACGTTTGTGCGGCTGCTGCAGTTCGTGACCCGGTTCCCGCATTATATCCTCGGTTCCAACGCGGACCTGCCGATTGTCGGCGGTTCGATCCTGACCCATGAGCACTACCAGGGCGGCCGATATGAATTCCCGATGGCCCGGGCCGGCATCCGGCAGGAAGTGCAGTTCAGCGGCTTTGAAGATATCAGGGCAGGCATTGTGAACTGGCCGATGTCCGTGCTCCGTCTGCAGGGTAATGATACCAGCCGGCTGGTCGAACTGGCCGACCGCATCCTCTGTGCCTGGCGCAATTACAAGGACGAAGCGGCGGATATCCTGGCTTTCACCGATCCGGAGGGAAGGATCTGCCAGGCGGATTACGCGCATCTGCCGGAGGGCGTTGCCCCGCACAACACAATCACCCCGATTGCCCGCTGCCGGGACGGGCTGTTTGAACTGGACCTGGTGCTGCGCAACAACCGCACGACAGAGGAACATCCGCTGGGCATCTTCCACCCGCATGCCGAGCTGCATCATATCAAGAAAGAAAACATCGGCCTGATCGAGGTGATGGGGCTGGCGGTCCTGCCGGCCAGGCTGCTGGGTGAAATGGAACAGCTCCGGCAGGCCATGCTGGACGGGCTAGATATCCATGCGATTCCCGAACTGGCAGCGCATGCGGACTGGGCCGACGGGATCCGTTCTGCTTATCCGGCATACCGCCGGGATGCGGCGGCGGAAACGATCCGGACCGCGGGCCGCGCGAAGGCAGAGGAAGAACTTGCCGGCATCATTGAAAAGGAGATCGGCGTGGTCTTCTCACAGGTGCTGGAACATGCCGGGGTCTTCAAGAATACACCTGCCGGCAACGACGGCTTCCTGCGCTTTGTCAGCACCCTGAACAGGTAAACGCGTACTTTCCGGAACAGGCTTCTGCCTTTGACAGGCAGAAGCCTTTTTTCTGTTTTACATATTGGGGCGGGAATGGGTTATCATGTACATAGAGTGAATAGACGTGCACATGTTTTCATTATGAAAACGAAGCGCCCGGAGGAATCATGATGCAAGAACAGAACAAGGCCCTGAAGGCCTGGCGGCTGACGGCGATCATCGCCATCTGCCTGCTGGTAATTACCAATCTGATGCATTTTGCGGGAACCGGAAGCCGCGGGGAAGAACCGGCGGAACCGGAACCGGCTGAGACAGAAACAGCGGAGAAATCCGCGGCGGAAGTCCTGTCGCTGTGGCAGGAAGACGCGCCGGCCCGCAAAGAACTCATTTCGTTTATGGAAGCCGTCACGGACCCGGACAGCCCGGATTATATTCCGGTGGAAAACCGGATTGCCGTGTTTGATCTGGACGGGACCCTGTTCTGCGAAACTGATCCGAATTACTTTGACTATACCCTGCTGGTGCACCGGGTTCTGGAAGATCCGGATTATATTGACAAAGCCAGCGATTTCGAAAAGGAGATTGCCGGCAAAATCGTGGAGCAGAACGAGACCGGCGCGTCATTTGCCGGGCTTGAAGTTGATCATGGTCAGGCGATCGCTTCCTCCTTTGCCGGCATGACCCTGGCGGAATTCAATGCGTATATCCAGGAGTTCAAGCAGCTGCCGATGCCGGGTTATGAAGGCATGAAGCGCGGCGAGGGCTGGTATCAGCCGATGCTGGAAGTCGTGAATTACCTGCAGGAAAATGATTTTACCGTCTATGTGGTCAGCGGCACGGACCGCTTCATCGTCCGGGGCATTGTCGACCAGTCCCCGCTGCATGTGCCGATGGGACAGATCATCGGATCTGACGAGACGGTCGTGACCCGCAAGCAGGGCGGCACGGACGGGCTTGGCTATGTGTTTGACGACCAGGACGAACTGGTGCTGGGCGGCGAATTCATCATCAAGAACCTGAAGATGAACAAGGTCGCGGTGATTGTCCAGGAGATCGGTGTGCAGCCGGTGCTCTCCTTCGGCAACAGCACCGGTGATTCCAGCATGGCTGAATATGTCACGACCGGCAATCCGTACCGCAGTCTGGCCTTCATGCTGTGCTGCGACGATACCGAACGGGAAAACGGCAACACGGCAAAGGCTGACAAGATGTATGAACTCTGCCGGCAGTATGACTGGATCCCGGTATCCATGAAGAATGACTGGACAACTATTTACGGAGACGGGGTTGTCAGGAAAAAGACAACGGAATAAACAGGAGAAACAATAATGCTGAAGATCAATAAGACAACTGATGCCGGCAAGGTCAACATCAGTCTGGAGGGCAGACTGGATACCGTAACCTCGCCGGAACTGGAAGCCGAACTGAAGGAAACCATGGACGGGATCAGCGAACTGACACTGGATTTTGCTGCCCTTGACTACGTCTCATCCGCCGGCCTGCGGGTGCTGCTGGCGGCCCAGAAAACCATGATGAATCAGGGCACGATGAAAATCGTGAACGTTAATGAGGTCGTTATGGAAATCTTTGAAGTTACCGGATTCACTGACATTCTGAAAATCGAGCCGTAAGGCTGAACAGGCATAGACAGGAGAAACAGTATGACGCAGATGGACAACACAGTAATGATCAGGCTGAGCGGCCGGATCGATTCGGCCAATTCCGCCGAAATTGAAAACGATATTCTGAAACAGCTGGAAGGAAAAACGGATACCGCTGTCACCCTGGATGTTGAAGAACTGGAATATATATCCAGTGCCGGCCTGCGGGTGATTCTGCGGGTGAAGAAAACATGGCCGGATGTCAGGATCATCAACGCCTCACCGGAAGTCTATGAAATTCTTGAAACGACCGGATTTACGGAGATGATGACGGTAGAGAAAGCGTATAAAGTCATTTCTGTGGAGGGATGTGAAGTCATCGGTGAAGGCTTCAACGGAAAGGTATACCGGGTTGACAAGGACAATGTTGTCAAAGTCTATAAAAACGCGGACGCACTGGCGGATATCCAGCATGAGCGGGAAGTGGCCCGGCTGGCGCTGATCCTGGGCGTGCCGACTGCCATTTCCTACGACGTCGTGAAGGTCGGTGACAGTTACGGCTCGGTTTTTGAACTGCTCAATGCCCGTTCCTTTGCCAAGATCCTGGCTGATGAGCCGGAGCGGATGGACTGGTGTGTCAGTGAGTATATCAATCTGCTGAAGAAAGTTCACGGCATCACGGTGCCGGAAGGCAAACTGCCTTCGTCCAAAGAGAAAATCGTCAAGTGGGAGAATGAAATCAGGGCGGATCTGCCGGAAGCCGAAAGCAGGAAGCTGGAGCAGCTGATTGCGGGCCTGCCGGATTCCGACCATATGATCCACGGGGATTACCATACAAAGAATATCGTGCTGGCCGGTGATGAAGTCCTGCTGATTGACATGGATACACTCTGTGCCGGGTATCCGATCTATGAACTGGCCCAGATGTACAACTCCTACATCGGCTTCTCTGAATATAATCCGGAAATTGTCAGGGACTTCCAGGGCTTCAGTCCGGAAACAGCCCGGACATTCTGGCATAAGTGCCTGCAGGCCTATTTTGAGACGGAAGACGAGGAAAAACTGAAAAAACTGGAAGACAAGATCCGCTGCGTATCCTATACCCGGCTGATCAGCTGGAAGTACCGGCATCCTTCCAATAACTCGGAGGAGGACAAGGTGACTGCCGAGCTCTGGAAGAGCCATCTTTCGGAGCTGCTCGAACGGGTTGACTCGCTGTCCTTTGAGGACGGGGATACAGATGCCCAGGGTGGCTGACTGCACCGGCCGGGTAATAATTCTATGAAAGAACTGACAATTGCGGCCCGGATTGAAAGCATTCCGACCGTGACAGCTTTTGTGGAGGAGCAGCTTGAAAAGCTGGACTGCAGCCGGAAAGCGCAGATCCAGATCGCGGTGGCCGTCGATGAGATTTTCAGCAACATTGCCAGGTATGCCTACGGCCCCGAAGGCGGCGAGGCGACAGTCCGGGTGGAGACGGAGAAGGACCCGGCTGCGGTGGTGATTGCCTTTATCGATCATGGCCGGCCGTTTGACCCGCTGGCGAAGCCGGATCCGGACCTGATGCTGGGACCGGAGGAAAGAAATATCGGCGGGCTGGGTATTTATCTGGTGAAAAAAACCATGGATGATGTGCACTACGAATACAGCGGCGGTCAGAATATTCTGACGATCAGGAAGCAGGTCAGCTGAATACGGCAGCCGGATACGGGAGGAAACCATGACGGATATCAAAGCGATCTTTTTCGATGTGGACGGTACGCTGATGTCGCATAAGCAGAATGATGTGCCGGCCAGTACCCGGCGGGCGCTGCATGAGCTCCGGCTCAGGGGCATCAAAACAGTGGTTGCGACCGGGCGGCATATGATCGAACTGTCCAAACTGCCGGTCAGTGATATTCCGTTTGACGGCTACCTCACACTGAACGGGAACCTGATGCTGGATGCCAGCCGGAAAGTATATGCCGGAACCCCGATTGACAAGGGGGAAATGGAAGTCCTGTCACGGATCTTCACAGCCAAGCGCATTCCGTTTGTCATGATCGGCGAAAACGACCGGTACATCAACTACATCAATGAAACCGTGATCAAAACCCAGCATGATACCAAGGGAACCGTACCGGAAGTCGGCGGTTATACAGGGGAAAACGTCTATCAGATCCTGGCTTTTGTCCCGCAGCATCAGAAACAGCTGCTGGATGATCTTCTGGATGAGTGCTCGGTTACCAGCTGGAACGATACCGGCATTGATATTATCCCGAAGGGCGGCGGAAAGTCCGCGGGGATTCAGAAATTCCTGGATGAAGAAGGACTGGACCGTTCCCAGATCATGGCTTTCGGGGACGGCGAGAATGATATCGAGATGCTGAAGTTTGCCGGAATCGGCGTAGCCATGGGCAATGCCAGTGATACTGTCAAGGCGGCGGCTGATTATGTTACGGATTCAGTGGATAACCGCGGTATTGAGAAGGCTCTGAGACACTTCGGATTGATTGAGTAAAAGGGGATATATGTCTTTTAAAGCGGAAACGGGAAACAGCGCGATTGTCAGGAAGACACTCTTCAGGCTTCTGCCGGCGCAGATCATGCTGGCATCCTCGAGTGCTTTAACCGTTATCATTTCAAGCCTGTTTGCCGGCAATGTCATCGGGCCTGAAGCGATGACGGCAGTGGGCCTGTACAGTCCTGTAAATATGCTGATCGGTGCGCTTACCCTGATGATGGTTTCCGGTTCACAGATACTTTGCGGCCGGTATATGGGAAAGAACCAGCTGGAACAGACAGGCGCTGTTTTCACGCTGGATCTTGTAACAACCCTGACTGCCGCGGCTGTAATCATACTGATTCTTCTGCTTGGGGCCGGACTTAATCTGACCGTGTGGATCTGTGCAGATGCCGCCGCGAGAGCCTATCTGAATCTGTACATTATCGGTCAGGCGGCCGGAGTGATCCCGCTGATGATGACGCAGCAGCTGGCAGCGTTTCTTTCCCTGGAGAACCAGAACCGGCGGACAACTGCCGGGGTCGCGGTACTGCTTGCCGCAACGCTGCTGTTCAATTACCTGTTCGTTGTCAGAATGCACGCCGGTACCCTGGGGCTGGCGCTGGCGGCCTCGCTGTCGCAATGGGCGCTTCTGTCTGTTCAGGCCGGGTATTTCCTTTCCGGAAAGTCCAAGGTGAAATTCAAACGCAGCAGTATGCGGCGGCATGACGCTGTGGAAATAATCCTGCTCGGGGCGGCCGGTTCCATCAGTTACTGCTGGCAGGCGCTGCGCGGACTGGTTCTCAATAACCTGATCCTGCAGTATGTCGGCAGTGCCGGGGTTTCCGCGCTGGCTACGGCCAATACGCTGCTGAGTGTATTCTGGGCTGTCCCGGCCGGCATGATTGCGGTTTCGCGCATGCTGATGAGTGTGGCGGTCGGGGAAGAAGACCGTCAGACACTGATTGATGTCATGAAAAACATGATACGGCGATTTGTCCCGCTGACGGCGGTCATGGCTGTTTGCCTGGCCGCATGCGCAGTGACGTTTACCCGGCTGTATTACCGTGATGCTGCCGCGCCGGTGTACCAGATGACGGTGCAGGGATTCAGGCTGCTGCCGTTATGCATGCCGCTGTCTGTGATCTGCATGCATTTTGTCGGGCTGAACCAGGTTTTCGGAAAACAGCTTCCGGTAAATCTTCTGTCGCTGCTGGACGGGGTTGTATTCGTTGCCGGATTCTCTGCTCTGCTGACCCCGGCGTGGGGACTGCGGGGTGTTTACATTGCGAATATTCTGAACGGGCTGTGCCTGCTGCCGGTCATATTCTGCTATGCCTGTCTGCACCGCCGCAGGCTGCCGGAAACTCCGGAAGCCGTGCTTGCCCTGCCGGATACCTTCGGGGCAGAGGACGGTGACCGGATGGATATGACAATGGCAAGCATGGAAGAAGTGGTTAATGTCGCACAGCAGGTGGGGGCTTTCTGCCGGACGAAAGGTTTTGATGAAAGGAAATCCGAACTGGCCGGGCTGGCAATGGAGGAGATGGCCGGCAATGTCGTGGCCCATGGTTTCCGGAAAGACAGCAAAAAACACGCGGTGGATATCCGGGTAGTCTGCAAGGCGGATGATCTGATTCTCAGGATCAGGGATGACTGTGTACCGTTTGATCCGGAGGAGCGGAGCCGGATCGTTGACCCGGAAGATATTACAAAGAATATCGGCATCCGGATGATCTACGGACTTGCCGAACAGGTCCGGTATCAGAACATGCTGGGCCTGAATGTACTGACGATCCGGATGTAGGCCCGCACCGGATACTTGCTTAGGGGAGAACAGAGTGAATCAGATTGTTATTACAGGACTTATCTCAGTGGCTGCATTCGGGTTGTTTGCCTACTCGTTTCATAAGGACAGAAGCAGATACCGCAACTGCAATCTTCTTTTTCTGGCACTGCTTTCGCTGATTCCTTTTACTGTGGCGCTATCCGGGGAAAACAGCGGCAGGGTTCTGTTTGTCATCGGCATGACGGTTTTTATTTCATTGATGATCGTTCCGTTCTTCCTGATTCATAACGGCATCGTGATGATCCGGCGTGAAGGCCATCAGATTGCGCATATGCTGTCACTGGTGCTGGGGCTCCTTATCCTGATCGGGGAAATCGCGACCATTGCCGCTGTGCTTATCTATTACACAGGGGACCCGGACCTGATCCCGGAAACATCCCGGCTGTTTGTACGCGGGATCATGGTCTTTATCAGTGTTTCAGTCATATACGGATCCATGGCGTTTCTGATCTTCATGATCTACTCTGTTTTCCTGATGATCATTCCGATAAAAAGGGACTTTGATTATGTCATTATCCTGGGGGCCGGACTGATTGACGGCAGCCGGATTTCCCGGCTGCTCAGAGACCGGCTGGACAAAGCCATCGCGGTTTACCGACGTGATCCGACACCGCCTGTCCTGATTGCTTCCGGCGGGCAGGGCGGCGATGAAACCATTTCGGAAGCTGCCGCCATGAAGCACTATCTCGTGAACCGGGGCATCCCGGAAATGGATGTCCTCGTGGAAGACCAGTCGAAAAACACCTTGGAAAACCTGAAGAATTCCAAGGCAATTCTCGATGAGTTTGACGGGCGGAAATACACGGCGCTGGTCACCGGCAATTATCATGTGTACCGGGCTCTTCGGAATTGCCGGAAAATCGGCCTTGCGTGTACAGGAATCGGCAGCCGGGTTGCCTTCTATTTCTGGCCGAGTGCCCTGATCCGTGAATTCATCGCGGTTCATACCGAACCGAAACATGCCGTGTTATACGGATCCGGCTGGCTGTTCTGGCTGCTGGTCGGGTTCAGGATTTTCGGCATAATATAATGTCAATTCCGGCCGGTAAGACAGAAAGCCGCATGACATGAACCAGTCAACGAAAAGTATTTTCACAGTAAAATCAACTGCAAGGAACGGCATATGACGAAGGAGAGAGGCAGATGTCTGATGACCTGCTGTATCAAAAATATCTGAACGGCGATCAAGCGGCCGGGGATGAACTTATGCTTCGCTACGGTGATTCCCTCACGGCCTATCTGGACGCTTTTCTTCATAATATACAGGATGCCGAAGATCTGATGATCGATTGTTTTACCGTTATCCTTGTCAATAAACCCAGGATTGCGGAAGGCTGTTTCCGGGCATACCTTTTCAAGATGGCACGGAACATGGCAAACCGCCTCTGGAGGGTCCGGCTCAGAAGGAAGGAATTCAGCCTCGATGAGAATCTGATTGAGACACTGCCGGCTTATGATGAAACATCGCCGGAAGCCATTTTTCACAGGAATGAGCGCAGCGCTGTTCTGCAGAAATGCCTGAACCGCATTGCCCCGCAGTACCGTGAAGCTCTTTGGCTGGTATATATGATGGATCTGCGTTACGCAGATGCCGCAATGGTCCTGGGATGCGGGACAAAGCGGGTGGAAAACTTATTGAGCAACGGGAAGGCAAGGCTTCGCCTGGAACTGGAAAAGGAGGGCATCACACATGCGGACATCTGAAGAACGTATACTGGAACTGCACGAGCGTATGAGTTTGATGCAGAGCCGGAAGCGGCACAATAAATACATCATGCAGTGCGCGGCCGCCGGGACTGCCTGTCTTGCCATCATGGTGCTGCTGGGGTTCGTTATTGCCGGGGCGCCGGTTCACAGCATGCCGGTCCGCCCGGACGGTATCTCTGCCAGCATCTTTGCGGATCATGCAGTACTGGGATATATCATCATTGCCCTGCTGGCATTCTGCCTGGGCGTATCGTTTACGATATTCTGTTACCGGCTGCGGAAACACACGGAGGAACGCAATGATTGAAAGCATTGAAAATGCACTGCAAATCATCGTCCTGCTGATCTGTTCCGGAATCGCATTGTATCGGGCAATTGCCAATCACAGCCAGACATGGGTTTTGGCATTCCTGTTCTTCGGCAGCTGGCTTCTGGGGGATATTTACTGGCTGGTATGCCTGCTGTTTTACGGCCAGACCCCGCAGATTTCCATCGTATCTGATCTGAGCTGGTATGGTTCCTATATTTTTCTGTATCTTCTGCTGTACCACAGCTCCGCCCCTGACAAAGACAACAGAAAACACCGGCTTCCGTGGCTTGGCCCGGTCTTTGCGGCCGGAATGGCAGTCTTCTTCATAACGCAGGGCGAGCTTCTGAGTAATCTGATCTATGCATCACTGATGGGGCTTCTTCTGTTTGCTGCCCTCAACCGGCAGATTGACCGGAAACGCTATCAGAACCAGCAATTATTGTCCAGTATGATCCTGCTGTTCTGCCTGCTTGAATACGGACTCTGGACCGCATCCTGTTTCTGGAAAACGGATACATTGTCCAATCCATATTACTGGTTTGACTTTCTTCTGACTGTCAGTTTTGTTTTCTTCCTCCCGGCAATCAAAAAGGCGGTGACAGAATGAATTATATTGAAAATTCCTATATCTGCCTGGCGGCGCCGGTCCTGCTGGCAATTCTGTGCCTGCGGGGCCCCGGGCGCAGAAGCCTTGCGTTCGTATTGTCGGGTATGACAGTCTGCCTGCTCTCGGCATATATCAGTACGTTTCTTGCCGGTTCGGCAGGTGTAGACCTGACAACCGCCTCTTATGAGATATCCCCGGCAGTTGAGGAGATCATGAAATCCCTGCCGCTGCTGTTTTACGTTCTGGTATTTGAACCGGACAGGGGAACCGTTATTGCCGGGGCCCTGCTTGTGGCAGTCGGTTTTGCCACATTTGAGAACGTCTGTTTCCTGACATCCTACGGCACGTCAGATCTGCTGCATCTGATGATCCGCGGCTTCGGTACGGGGGCCATGCACGTTGTATGCGGCATGATCATAGCTGTCAGCCTGCTTTATCTCTGGGACCGGCTGCGCCTGAGGATTGCCGGTACGTTCGCAGTCCTGTGTCTTGTTGTTACTTTTCATGCAGTCTTCAATATCTTCGTCAATCAGGCCGGTATCGTATTCTGGATCGGCAGTCTAATACCGCTGATAGTGATTCTTGTATATCTGATATTCATCCGGAACAGAGTCGGCACAAGCTGATCTTTACTTCCGGTCCGCATCCCGGCAACGGGATGTTTTTTTTTGCGCGTTTTTGAAAAAAATTCAGAAACAGGTTAGTGATTTCTGCTGTTTCCGGACACGTATTATGTGGAGGAGCATTTCAGAAAGGAGGGGTGTTCTGTGATGACAGCAGAAGAAAGGGTTTCTTCCCTGCACAAACGGATGGATACCATGCGTAAAGTGCAGGAGCGCAGAAAAACAGGCGCTGCAGGAATACTCAGCATCGGCTTTGCTTCGTGCCTGCTCTTTCTGCTCCTGGCAGAAGGAACAGCCCATTCCAGCGGTGCAGGGATGTACAGCGGATCATCATTGCTGTTTGAAGGGGCAGGAGGTTATGTCCTGGTCGCTGTCATTGCCTTTACAGCAGCCGTAATCACGACAGTACTGTGCATGCGCTATAAGAACAAGAATAAAGATACTCACGATAAATATAACCAGCAAGGGAGGAAATCATCATGAATAAAACCCGTCTATTGAAAAGGATAATAAGCCTGTTGACAGTTTTGGTGCTGACCCTGGCGCTGATGCCCATCAACATTCTGACCCTGAAAGCAGGAGGAGCGGATGAGATTGAAGAGCCGGAAATGACTGAAACAATCACAGATGATACACCGGTCGCGGCCGATGACACCGGTAACTCGTATGATGTAAGTTACGATTCCGGTGATTATTCCGTGCCGGCAGAACAAAGTGTAAATGATGTTCCATATATTGAAGCTGTTGCTCAGGCTGCCGAACCGGTCACAGTACCGACGGTTGAACCGGCGGCAGAACCGATTGCAGAGAGAGTGACAGCGCCGGCTGTGGAGAGTGTAACAGAATCAGGCACTGAGACTGACAAAGCAGTGACGGTCACTCCGGAAAAGACCACGGATGAGCCGGGTGTTGATCCTGCCGCGGAAGCGTTGACAGATTCAGATGGAGATATGGCTGCAGAGGAAGCAGCAGAAATGACGGATGAGTCTTCTGCAGAAGAAATGGCAGAGCTGGCAGAAACAGTCACATATACGGTAACCTTTGACGCAAACGGACATGGTACCGCGCCGGCAGATGTCACGGCAGAACAGGATGCCACCATCAGCGAACCGGATGCACTTTCAGAGGACGGTTATACATTTACCGGTTGGTACAAGGAAGCTGCTGCAGATGAATTGTGGGATTTCGCAGAAGACAAAGTGACGGAAGATATCACCCTCTATGCAGGCTGGATAGAAGATGAACTGGCAGTAACTGAAGAGGCTGCTGTCACCTTTACTGTCTCCTTTGACGCAAATGGACATGGTACTGCACCGGA
>JAEEGL017103188.1_pt1 | contig 19988 bp, 10 predicted proteins | sample 9134231 | NCBI WGS metagenome assembly JAEEGL01 (sample SAMN16246548, study PRJNA631951) | gut metagenome | biome: gut microbiome; feature: rumen; material: fiber-attached | host: Bos | place: Iran: Karaj | collected 2018-10
ATTAAACTTTCATTATTTTGGTATGAAATTTCATATTTTGGAATTTTTGATATTGAATTTAACTTAATAAAAGAAGGCTTTTCAATAGAAATATTTTCATTTTGATATTTTTTTAAAGGTTGTTTTCCAATAAATTCAATTTCTTCACTTTGATTATTATCAATTAGGAAATTTAAATTTTTTGAATATGATTTATCAATATCAATTGATATTTCATTTTGTATTTCATTTATTTTTTTTATTGGAGAATAATTTATTTCAACATTACTTTCACATTTTCTAAAAACTAATTTTGGATTTTTAGTATTTGAAATAAAAATTGGATTAAATTCTTCTTTTGATAAATATTCTTCATTAAATTTATTTACTTTAGGTATTTGTTCAATATTAAAGTTATTATTATTAATTTGCATATTAGTATTTAAATTAGTATATTTATTTTTTTTACTTTTCTGAGAAATATAATCATTTTCAATATGACTTGTTTCATAATTAACTTTTTTTGGTTTTCCAATAAAAGAAACACTTTCTTTAATATTATCATCAATTCCTTTAACAATTTGATTAGTTAAATTATATCTTTTCATATTATTACTTTTATTAAATGAAATATTATCATTTTCTTGAATTAAATCATTACTTTTTTTCTTATCAAATTCTTCATTAATAACTTTTAATTGATTTTTATAAGGATTTGAAGGAAAAAAACAACTATTTCTATGTTTTTCATCATCAAAATTATCATTTGAACTTTCAATCATATTTTGAACACTTTCAAAATCATTTACATTAGTAATTCCAAAGTCTTTTAAATAATCCTCATTTTCATTAAAGAATTCTTCGTTTGTTTGTCCTTCTTCTTTTTCATTTTTAATAAATTCTGATAATTTTTTCATTTTTAATCTCCATGCTGCTCTATTTTTTTCATATATTGAATTTCTTTCATTATATTTATCTCTTTCTTCTTTTAAATTTCTTATTCTATCTTCATTTAATTTTAATATGTCTTTTACACTTAATCTTGGCTCTTTAACAACACTATTTGTGTTTGAAGTAGTTGATTCTTTTTTATTTATGAATTTTTCTTTGAATTTATTTAAAAATTCATTACCTTCCATAAATATTAAAAAGAAATTAAATTAAAATATTTTTTTTTATTATTTGAATAATAATATTAATAAATTAAAGTTATATTATATTATTTTAATTGTAATGAGATATAATATCCAAAAATCATTAAAATTATTCATTATAATTTATATCTGTCCAAAAATTTTTTTCATTTCTAATATAATATAAGAGATTTTTTGTTTCTTTAATTGTCATTAATATTTTCAACTTTTTATCTAAATCATATTTTTCAAACCAATATATCTTATTTATTATATTGTTTTCAAAGGAAATAAGTCTTTTATATATAACAGAAAGATTTGAGCCTTTGCATATATATAAATATGGTATATTATAAAATCCTAATATTAAATCACCATCATTTGTAAAGCAAATATTATTAATTACATCAAATTTAGAATCAATAAATTTAATACCTGAAACAGTATAACCAAAAATAATTGATTTAGTTTGATTTTCTTTATTTACATAATCACATAAAATATATATAAAATGTAAAGGAGAAAATTTTATTAATTTTATTTCATATCCTTTTGGTATTTTAATTATTGTAAGTAACTCAAAATCATAAAGTTTTCTTATTAAAATTAAATTATCTTTTGCATTTGAAATAATAATATTTAAATTTATATTTATTTCAATAATTTCAACAGGATAAAAATGTGCAATTATTGAATTTATAAATGTAAGTGTATTATTTTCAAATAAATATTTCTCAATTTTACCATTTTTCAAACCAATAAAAATATAATTTTCTTCAGAATAAACATTAATAGCATTAACATAATCTTCACAAAGAATTTTCATTTCTTCATTATTGGTAATATTTTTAATTCTAAAACTATTATCTTTATATTTACATGTAATAACAAAATTTGGAATTGAAAAATTAATTGTATACCTTAAATTTTCATATAATTTCTTTTCATCAAATTCAAAGGGTGAAATCAATAATTTATCTACTTTATCTTTTTTATGTTTATTATAAATAATAATATCTTTATTTCCATTTACTATAAAAAAATCATTATTAGAATAAAATAAAAATTTATAACTTTTTGGATAATCTGGATAATTTTCAAATATATAATTTTTTTCATGATAATCATCTTCTATAATATATTTTCTAGGATGTATATCATTAAATATTTTAAGTGGCATCATTCCAAAATTTATTATTGAATTAATTCTATTATATATTTCACTTAATAAATCTTTTTTCTCATTATCACTTTTATTTTTAGAATTTTCATATTCTTTAACTAAGTCATTTAATTTACAAGTTTGTTTATAACATGTAAAAGAATATGTATTATATTTATCTCTAGCAATTGATTCATTTTCAATATATTGAAATTTACCATAAATATTATCAATCCAATTAGAAATTGAATCCATTTTTGAATTATTTACATAATTACTATTTAAAATTATTCTATTTAATCTAATGAATTCAATAAATTGACATATTATATTATTCAATTTTGTATTTTCAGAAACATTTTTTTTATTAATATAATCATTTGGTTGTAAATCATCTACTACTTGATTATTTTCCCTTTCACCAAAATTACAACAATTTAAATTAATAAAATGTTCAATTTTACAAAAAAATTCAGGAATTAATTCTCTATTATCATTTCCAATTAAAAGGATTTTTTGTGCATATTCATTAGAAATAAACATTCTATTAACATTTTCTAGTGAATAACTCTGTAATTTAATTAAACAATTTGTAAAAGGATTTAATCTCATTAAATAGTAAAATATATATGGAGATGTTGAACAATGAGTAAAATGATGAAATTTGTGTTCATATGAATTTATATATTTTTCTAAAATTAATTCCCTTTTATCATAGATTTGAACTGATATTGGGTATTGAAAAGTTCTAAATCCAGTTTTTTCTTCTTCAATTAATTTTTTATATAACTGATCTTTGGTAAAATCTGATATAATTTTTTCAAATTGTTGATTGTCTTCAAATATTTTACTAATATTTTTTGTTACCCAAGGAAAAATTGGATACTGTGAAGGATCATTATATGTTCTTAATGAAAAATAGTTTATATAATTTAAATATTCATATGTTGAAATTTGAGATTTTTCCCATTTTTTTGTATATGATGTTATTGTTTCATTTTTTATATTTATTTTTGTTTTCTTTTCTAATATTATTATTAAATCTTCTAAATTCTTTTCTAAAAATAAATTAAAAAAATAACTTTTTCCATTTTTTAAAAAAAATTCTATTCCTTGCATATTAAATAAAAATTGCCTTTTTGAATATGTTTTGATATTTGAATAATAAAAAAGTATTCTTTTATTTTTATAAATTTTATCAATTTTTTCTGAAGCAAAAATATAATTTTTACTTGAAAGATCTATATTTTCAAATAACACAAAATCATTTTCTAAATAAATTATTCCTTCAATAATATATCTAATATTTATAAATTCACAATCAAATTTATTTTTTTTATCTAAAATTCTAATTGGTTTTTTATAGAATTTAATATTTTTAAAATTTAATTTTTTAAGATAAGGAACAAAATATTTATGACTTATTGAAAAATAAATACTATCAAAGAAATTAAAATTTTTTTTTAAAAATAAAGGAGGTTCATATATATTAGAAAAATTTTTAATTTTTGAAGGAAAATTCAATAATTTTGTTTCTTTTTGACAATCATAATGACTTTTAAAATATGTTTTTAAATACTTAAAATTTTCATCATTAAAATAAATATTTTTAAAATAAAGAGAATAATTTTTTAAAAGAAGTTCATTTTTTGGATTTAATAAAATATGATCATTTAAATCTTCAATTGATTTATTTTTATTTTCTTCATCAAATAATCTTAATTTCAATATTTGATTATTATTTAGAGTTATTTTTAAAGAATTCATAAATTGAACACTTTTCTTATTTACATTATCTGGAAGATTTTGAAAATTATTCTTCAAAATAGATTTATCTTCTTTATATTCATTGTCATTTATTTCAAAAGTTATATTTTTTTTGTTTTTTATATTTGGTTTATAAAAAATATCAAATGGTAATTTATTATTAATAAAATTCTTAAATTCTATAAACTCTATATTTTTTTTATTTTTAAGCAATTTATTTTTAATTTCATTGTAATATTGTATTTCTTGAATATTATCAATTTTTGAAATATTTATTTTTAATAATTCTTTAAATAATTGTCCAAAAAAAGAATTAAATAATTCTTCATAATTTTTAGGAATTTCCTGTACACAATATCTAGTGAAAAAATAAATTGAATAATTTAATTTTGTTATATAATTTATATTAGCCACATTTATTATTTTAATTTTTTTTATATTTTCATCAATTAGAGAGAATATTGTTTTATTATTATGAATAAAAGTTGAATAAAAAAGTTTTTCCAAAATAGGCTGTTTTTTTGAGCATTTTTCAAACAAAAGATAATAAACATTATATAATCTTTCAAATATTGCAATTTGAATATTAAATTCATTTTGTTTTATAATATCATAATAAAAATCATTATCTTTAATTGTTGACAAAAAAGAGGATACTCCTTTAATAAATAAATCTTCATTTTCAATTTCATGTTTTATAAAATTTAAATAATTTTCAAGTAAATCCAAAATTTGAATACAAATAAAAATCATATTCACATCTAATATATTTTTAATTATAAAATCAATTAATTTATTAAAAAATTCAAGAATTGATTTATCTTTAACATCTTTAAAACATTTTAAAAAAAAAGTATATAGAAAAAAATTACTTTTATTTAAAGTAGATGTATTAAAAAAATTTTTTTCAATAAAATCTTTAATATTTATTTTATTTGTATTATAGTTTTCTAGTAAAAAAATAAAAATATTAGCTGTTAATACATAATTTTCTACAAAAATAATATCATATAAATTTTCAATATAATTTGAATAATTATTTTTATAATATTTTAAAATATCCATATAGAAATTAATAATCAAATTTGAGTTATCATTTTCATTAAAATTATAAAAAATAATTTTTATAATTATTCCAATAATTTCATTTTTATTATTTAAATTATAAATAAAATCTAAGTTTGGAGTATTTAAAAATAAATCACTAAAAGCAAATATTTTACTTTTAAAAGTTTTTTTTTTTAAAAGTTTAATGAATTCATTGTCTTGAATATTTTTTAATGGATTAAATATTAAAAATTGGATTAAAATTTTAATTACATTACCACAAATATTTTCATTAATTTTTGTTGATTCAATTTCATCAAATGTGAAATCTAATTTTTTGATAATTTCTTTTATTTTTTCTTCTTTAATTTTTCTAACAAACTCATAGCTTGATAAAACTGTTAATATGTCATTACAAAAATACATATCTGGAGTTTCAATAATAAAATCAATTAATTTGTTAACGGTTTGTTCATTTTTATTTAGACAAATAACCAAAAATCTAGTTAATACTTTGTAATATAAAAATTCATCTTTAATTATATCTCTAAATATTTTGGAAAAAGATAAAATTTTATGAAATGTTTTATTTGAAAAAAAATTTAGTGAATATTCATTACTACTAAAAACTATTTGCTCAAGTAAATTAAAAGATTCTTTAATATTTTTTTTATCATCTTTAGAATAAAATTCATTATTTAATAAAATTTCACATATTAAATCTCTTATATCAATAAAATTTTGTTTTTCATTTTGAAATAATTCCTCATTTAATAAAAATTTAAAACATAATAAAATTTGAGATATATTTCCATAAAAAAATGATATTGATATATTAAATTGTATTAACTAAAAAATAAAATAATTTATTTACAATTCTCAAGATGTATATAAATTGATAAAAAGCTTGTATTATATCATGTCTAAAAAAAGCAAAACAATACCTATTCATATAATTGAAAATCAGAAATATTAAATATAATATTTGATTAATGTTAGTACTTCTAATAAAATTAATATATAATTTACATAATTTTAATTAAATCAGAATTAATTTCGAGTCCTTTTTCTTTATCTTCATTTAATTTTGTTAAAATTTGGAAATAATATTCTAAATGTAGAATAATTAATTTAAAACCATCAAATTTAAGAAACTCAGAAATAGTTTTTTTATTTTTAAAAGGATGAAAATAAATATTAAAATGTTGAATTATAATTATTTTATTATCATTATTAATTATTGAATAATTATTAGGTTGAAGTTTAGGAAAATCACCTTCAACTTTAATTATATTATTTGACAATTTTTTTTGAATAATATCAGAATAATAACTATAATTTTTACTATATTCTTCATTTTTCCTAAATAATTTTATTAAATCAATTTTATCATAATATTCATCATAATTAAAACTAGAAGGATAAATTGTCCTAATTATTTCTTTTAAAATATTTGATTTATCTTTTAGAATTTTCATACTTTTAATATATGATTTTTTGTTAGTAAAAGTGTTAAAATAATCATTATCTAAGTATTTAAATATATTTTCATTATTATATCCAAGAAAAATAAAATCACCATAATTTCCTTTTAAATTTAATATATTTTTAATTTCATCTTTTTGTAATTGTTTTTGAAAATAAATAAAAGGGCCAATAAAACCTCTAAAAGTATTAATTAATGAATATTGTTCAACTTTATTCTGATTATTTATTAATTTGCAACCGATATAACAATTAAATGTATTGAATTTAATTGAAGAACCTATTTTAATGTTTTCAATATTATTAATAAAAGAATTAGCTCCATCAATAAAATTAATTGACATTTTATTTGATTTTGGAAATGAAATTATAAAAATATATGTTAGGTATGGAATAATTATTATTTTTTTTACTAATTGATTTTTCATAAATGGAAAAAATAAAAAGTATTTTTCTTCTTTTTCTTCTTTTAATATTTTAACACTGAAAAAATTATTTTTTTTACTTTCAAAATTAATTATGGTATATTCATTCTGATTTATTGGATGTAAATTAAAAGAAAAAATAAATGTTCTAGATGAATTTTTTGTTTCAGAAATTTTTGTAAAAAAACCAGATTTATCATTACCTAAATAAAAACCTTCATTTAAATAATTTTCATTTTTTAAAGAAATTTGATATTCATTATTTCTTAACATTTGTATTAATTGAATATGAGAGTTTAATAATATTAAATTTTTTTTTAATTCATCCTGACTTTTGATATGAAAATTGATTAAAGAATTTTTAATTTGTTCTATTAAATTATACATAAATGTAAGATTATTAAAATTATTTGTATATATTTTTAACATGAAGTTCATTAAAATAGAATCTAGATTTATATCATTAATTATTGTTAAAAAATCAAAAAATTTAAAACAAGTTTCATCATATTTTTGTAAATAAAAAATATTTAAAATATTATTATTTAAAATTGTTTCATTTATATATTTTAAAAATAAATATACTGTTTTTTCTTCTTCTAAAGATATTGAATTATTTGATGAAATAAATAATAATTTTGTTATATTAATTGAAAATTCGAAAAACATTGAATTTTTTATTGTATTATCTTTTGAAATATTTACTTCTTTAAAAGAAGTTATTTTATCTGGGATTATTGACAAAAGAAGTAATGTTTTAGAATAAATTATGTAATGATAAATTTTAAATAATCCTAATCTATATAATCTTAAAAAAAGATTTGAGAATATTGTAAATTTTTTATAATTGTTTAATAAAATAGATATTTTCCTTTTTTCAGAATTATGATTTTCAAAAAAATTAAAAACTTGAATTAAAAAGAATTTAAATATAAAATCAATATTATTTATTTTATAATTATAATTGCCTTTAAATTGTTTTAAATATGAGATTATTGAGTTAGATATATGATAATTCGATAAAAAAGTTTTGATTAAAATAATTTCATTTTTATTAAATTTTGATATATTTACAATTTCTAATATTGATAAAAAATGATTATATGACTCTTCATATTGCTTTGCATTTTTATTATTTAGTAATAAAATAGATTTAATATTTGATATTTCATCATTTTGTAATTTATCAAATGATTTATTTTCCATTTGAAAAAAATAAATTAAAAATAATTAATTATTAAAAATAAATATTATTTATCAAACCAATAGTTTATAATATATGTTTTTAAAAAAAATAATTTATTTATATTTTTTGATGATTATTATTATTTCTTGATTATATTATATATTATAAATGAAAACAGTTCAATTTCAAAATGGAGAATCCGAAACAAATGAAAATGAAAATTCAACAAAAATGAAGGAAGCAATAACAAAACGTCATCAATTAAAAATAAAATTTAACATAGATAAAGAAAAATTAAATCAACAAGATATTATAACAATAATGAAAGCTATTGATATTGAAAATAAAGAGAAAGAAAATAATATAATCGAACAATCAAAAAAATTATTTAAAGAATTAGACAAAAAAAAGTTAGGTTATGTAAACACAAATGATTTTATAGAAGAAATAATAAATAGAAATGATGGTTTAATTATAGATGAATTTTCAGAATTTTTTCAAAAAATAAATGAAAGTCTTCAAACAAAAATAGAAGAAATAATATTAAAATTAAAAAAAATCCAAAATAAAAATTGGGTAATGAATAAAAGAAAATTTTTATCTTCAATAGAATCAATAATAAGCATAATATCAAATGGAAATTTATATGATTTAGACTCTCCATTTTTATTAAATAAAAATAATGAAGGAGAAGATTTTTTAATAAAATATTCTCAAATAGAAGATTCAAACAAAAAAGAAGAAGATTTCAAATTAATGAGAAAACGTTCAAAAAAATATTCAACAAATTCAATATTATTATCACAAAATAAAAGAAGAAGAAGTACAAATTTAAATACATTAGTATCACCATCAATAGTAGCATCAATGTATGATCAAATGTCAAAATTAGATAAATGTGATTTTAATATATTTGAATTAGATTCAATTTTAGGTAAAAAAACAGTAATTTATGTAGCAACAGAAATTTTAAATACATTCCCTTTTATTGATAGTGATGATATCCCAAGTAATATATTAAAAAATTTCATAACTCAAATTGTTGAACATTATGATAGAGAAAAGGCAATTTATCATAATGACTTACATGCATGTGACGTAATGCAAACTTCATATACAATATTTACTCAAGGTAATTTAACTGAAAAAATGAAATTAAAAGAATTAGATACTTTCTCAATGTTAATAGCAGCATTATGTCATGATTATAAACATCCAGGAACAAATAACTTATATCAAATAAATTCTAAATCAAAATATGCTATGAGATATAATGATTTTTCAGTATTAGAAATGTATCATCTTGCTCAAACTTTTAAAGAATTACAACATGATGAATATAATATATTTAAAAAATTTTCACCTGAAGAATATAGAATTTGTAGAAGAAGAATGATTGATGGAATTTTAGCAACTGATATGGCAAATCATGCAAAAGTTTTAAGTACTACTAAAACATTAACTGAAACTTATAATATTAAAAAAGGTGTTAATTTTGAAAATATTTTTAATGAAAAAGAAGATAATAAAAATATAGTTAAATTATTTGATAAACAACAAAAAATATTTAATATGATTATTCATACTGCTGATATTTCTAATCCTGGAAAACCTGATAAAATATCTTATGAATGGACAAAAAGAGTTTATGGGGAATTTTTTATTCAAGGTGATTTAGAAAAAAAACAAGGCTTAACTGTTTCTATGTTTTGTGATAGAGAAACTACAAATATTAATAAAGCTATGATTGGTTTTATTTCTTTTGTCGTTGGACCTACTATTGATACTTTAACTAATTTAATTCCTGAAGTTAATGATTATAGTGAATATTGTAGATTTAATTTGAAAAAACATCAAATTGGAGCTAAAAATGATGATAAGAAAGCTGCTGCTGAAAAAAAAATGAAAGAAATGAAAAAAAAAAAGAAAAAGTAATTTTTTTTAAGGTAGTATTTTTTTTATTGAGTTATTTTATTTTTTTTATTTTTTTTTTTTGTTATTATTTTTGTTATTTTTTTTTTATTTTTTGTTATTTTGAAAATAATTTTTATTATGTTATTGTATTTATGTTTAGTTTAAGTATTTAAATTATTAAAAAATGATAAAATAAAAATCATATATATAATTTTTATTAATTATTTATTTTTTTGTTTCGAGATTAAATTTTGGTAATTTAATATATTTTCATTTGATTGTTTTATTTTTTCGACTCTATTAAAAATATCTAAAACATCAATTAACTTAGAAGAAATATTTACACCATTAACATTTTTCATTTTTGTTTTTCTGTTATCATTATCATTATCTTGTAATAAATTATCAAAAACTTTTATTTCTTCATTATTTATGTAATTATTATTATTTTTATTAGATTGAATATCATTATTATTACTTTTATTTAAATTTGATGAATTAATTAATGGAATACTAGTTGATGATTTACTTGTTGATATTCTTGCTCCTTTTTTTACATTTAAATAACTTTTAGTATTTTTATATATTGTAATAATTAAATCATCATCATTATTTAAAACTTTATCATCATATAAATTTATATCTTGATCTTTTATTTTATTACTAGTATATGATTTATATATTGAAGTTTGTTTATTTATTTTTTTTTTTATATTTTCAGGTCCTTTAATTGAACTTAAACTCTTTATTTGTTTTAAATTTAAATTTATTTGTTTATTTTGTTTTAAATTTGAATATATTGAACTATTTTCTTTTTCTTTATTTTTTATATTACTTTTTCTTAATCCTGAAATAAGAGTACTACCATTCATACTTTTTCTTTCATGTAAAACTTTTTCTATATCATTACTAATATATCTCATATATCTTTTTTCTCTTCTTTCACTTAAAACTTTCCCTTGTGGATATTTATTTTCATCAGTATTTTTTCTTGAAGAATTAACACTTTTTCTACTTTCACTTTTTTCAAATTGAAATTTTAAAAATAATTTACTTTTAAAAACATCTCTTAATTTAATTCTTTTATTAGGATTATAAACAATCATTCTAACCATTAATTCATAATATTCTTCACTAATAAAATTCATATTTTTTTTAAAATCAAAATTATTTTTAATAATATCTTTAAAAACTAAATCTTGATTTTTTTTTCCATTAAATTTTTGATTAAAAGGAGTGTATCCATGACTTAATTCATATAATAAAATTCCTAAAGACCAAACATCGACTGAATTATTATAAGAAGATTCTTTTAAAATTTCAGGTGCCATATATTCATATGTACCACAAAAAGTTGTTCTATTTCCAATTCCACTTTCTGCACAACAACCAAAATCACATAATTTAATTTCATTATTGTCATTTAATAAAATATTTTCTGGTTTTATATCTCTATGAATTAAGTTATTTTCATGTAAAAATAATACTGCATTTAAGACTTGGATAAAGTAATTAAAACATATTTTTTCATCTGTTAATTTTTTCTTTTTTATTAATTGATATAAATCACCTCTATTTGAATATTCTAATATTATGAATATATTTTCTTCATTTTCATATGTTGCTATTAAATGAGTTATATTTTTGTGATATAGTTTTGAATGAAATTCTATTTCTCTTTTTATTATTTCAATTGAATCAATTTTTGTTTTTATTTCTTTTTTTATTATTTTTTTTATTGCATAAAATTCATTCGTTGGAATATGTTTTCCTAAATATACTTTACTAAAAGCCCCTGAACCTATTTGATAATCAGTATTGTTAATTGTTAAAATTACAAATGAATTAAATTCTTCTTTTGTTAATATATATGGTTTCATATTTATTATGTAACCTTGATTATTTGACGATAATTTCGTTATAAAATCATTTTGATTTAGTAATGAATAATTTTTACTTGTTATTATTTTTTTTGAATGATTTTTTGTAATATGGTTTATTAAACAATTTGTACTACAAAATTGATTTCTACATAATGAACAATAAAATAATAATTTTATTTTTAGTGTACAATATTGACAAAAAGACATTTTTTATATTTACACTTATGTTTATTTTTTTCTACTAAATTTAAATAAATTTAATTTCAAACAAATATATTATTAACTATATAAAAATTATTATTTTTTTATGAATTTTTTTCATTAATTAATTAATATTAAAATATCTTTTATAAAAAAATTTTTTTATTTTTAATAACAATTTCAATATATTCATAATATATATTCCTCTTTTTTAATAAACATTTAATATATAAATCAAATTAAGAAAAATAATTATTATTCATTTTTATTAGTTTCTTTTTTAATAACTTCCTCAAATTTTTTTTGATTTCTTTCTTCTTCTTCTACAAAATCTTTTGAAATATAATCAGGTAATCTTTGAAGTATTTCTTTTATAGATAATAATTTAAATCTCTTTTGTTTTGAAGAAAAAGTTTCATCTCTCAATTTTGAAGTATTATTTTCTTGTAATCTAGGAGAAGATTCATTAAATTTATTCATTGGACTTCTTTGTCTAAACCTTAATTTAGGATTAGAAAAATTCTTTTTTAATTTAATAGATGTTTTAATTTCTTCAAAAGGTAAATTTTTATCAAAAGAATTTAAATTATAATTATTTTGTTTTCTATTATTATTTCTATTAAAAAATTCCCTTGTTGTTTGTGATGCATATACTTGAGTCATTTCTTTTTCAATTTTTTTATTACTAAATGGAAAAATTTGATTTTTTGAATTCATTCTTTTTTTTTCTCTTAAAACTTCTTTTACTAAATATTCTAATTCTTTATAATCTTGGAAAATTTTATTAAAATTATTATCAAATTTTTTAATTGATGTATTAATAGTATTATTTCCTTTTTTTAATTCTTCTATTTCTTCTAAAACTTTTTTTTTATCATTTATTAAAGTTTCAAATTCTGATAATTTTGTGTTTATTTCTTTTATATTTTTTCTATACTCATATAAATTTTTATCTAAATTATTAACTTTTTCTAAAATATTATTCATTGATTTTTCTTTTGAAGATAATGTATGTCTAACTTGATCATTTAGATCTAATATTTTTTTATTTAATTTTTCTTCTAATATTAATCTTTCTTTTCTATTTTCTTTTATCATTTCTTCAAATCTTTCATCAATTTTATAAAATTTTTTTTGAAAATTTTGTTTTAAATTTAACAATTCTGCATTTGATACTTTTTCATTATTTTCATTTTTTGTAAATGTTTTTATATTTATTCCATTACCATATAAACTTTTTATATTTTCATATTGAATTTTATTTTCATTAATTATTTCTAAAATCTCCTGATTATGTGTAATTTTCACTTTATTTATTTCATCATTCATTTTATTAACCTTTTCATTCATTTCATCTTGAAAATTAGCAATATTTTTAGTTTTTAAAAAATATTCGCTCATTTCATTTATATTATTTTCTATTGATTTATATTTTTCCAAAATAAAATCTAATTTTTCAGTTTTTTCTAATTTAAAATTTTTTAATTTCTCTTCATATTGAGAAACTTTCTCTTCCATTAAGTTAGATATTTCTAATAATTTAATTTCCAATTCAGTAAGATTATCACATCTATTTAAAAGTTTAACTGCATATTTATGATTTTCAAGTTTTAATTCTTCAGCTTTACTATAAAATTTATCTAAATTTTCATTTAAAAAATTTTCCAAATATTTATTTTTATTATCTGTATATTGTTTTGTTAATTTTTCTGATTTTTCAATTTGTTTAACTAAATATGATACATTTTCATCAAATCTTCTCTCTAATTGTTTAACCATATTATCATTACTCTCTTTTGCACTTTTTAAATCATCAGTAGTTTCAACTTGGAAAAATACATATTCTTTAAAATTTTTAAATCTATTTTCATCTCCAATTAATCCTGGAAAATTAAAATTATCAATGTATATTCTATCATATTTAAATGTCATATCATTTATATCTTTTTGGATACCTTCTATTTGAATTTTATTGCTATAAATGTCTTCTTTTGTTTTTATTTTAAAATCAGAAAATTCTGAGATTATTTCTGTTTTTCTTTTTAAATCTACATATAAATCAATTAATTTTTTTTGACTTTTTTCAATTAAATCTAATTTATTATTTATTTTTATGTTTATTTCTTTTATCATTAAAGAAAAATCTGCTATTTTATCATTACAATATCTTCTTATTGTCCCTATATCTTGTAATATAACATCTTTTTCTTGTATTTGATTTATGAAATTAGAATTATTTTGTGATATTTCTTTATTTTTATCTTGAATAATTTTTTCTTTATTGTTTGACATTTTTAATATATAATTCTTTAATATATTTATTTGATTAACTTAAAGGAATTAATAATATTTAATATTTTTAGTATTTGAAAAATACTTTTAAATTAAATGAAAAATTCAGTGATATAATATAATTTATTATTTTTCATTTATTTATTTATTTGAGTGAAATAATTAAAATTTATAAATATTCATAAAATAAAATTTTATAAATTTAAGATAATAAAATTTTAACTTTGTTTATTTTAGCTTATTGTATATTTTTATATGGAAAAAAAATTATTAATAATGTAAATTACTTAAAATAATTATTAAATCAAATTGAGAAAAATTAAAAAGATGATAAAGAATATTAAATATAAATAATCCTTTCAATATAAGTTTAATAGATATAAAGTGTTCATTAATTGTGGTTCATATATGAATATAATGTTTGAATTTGAAAAACTAAAATTCAAATTCTTAAACATTCAAGAAATTGAATATAAGATTTTACTTTGAAAAAGTTAAAACTATATGAGGAAATAATTTTCAGTCCATGTGATATATTATTTATTATATAAATAAATATAAAATGACTCATCTAATTTATACAGAATAAGTAATGAAAGAAAAAATTGCTGTAAAAAATGATAATTTAGAAAAATATTAAAAAAAATTATAAATAATACAATAATTAATAAAATAATATTTATTTTAAAGTATCAGATTGAGAATTAAATAATAAAAAAATTTTATTAATAGAATATATACATTTTGATTAAAAAAATACTCATAAGAATTATATAAACAATATTTTGATTTATGGGCGTGTAATTGAAAAATTATTAATTGAATTATTTGAAGAAAAAAATTAATTATTGGTTTTTTGATTATTTCCTAAAGAAAATTAATAGAAGTTGATATAAATGTAATAATGAAAAAAGAAAAAAAATATTAGATGATTATCCTATTCTTATTAAACAAAAAAAAAACAAGTTTTATGATTTTATAATTGTTTTAAAAAAAATAATTTAAATTATTGATTTTATTTAAAGTAGAGCAAATAAAGAAAAAGATAAATGAATAATATGTATGTAAATTCTTTTTATAAGATATTATATTTTAAAAGATGGAATTGTAAATATCAAGGAACAAATATTTATTTACTAAGTTTATTATTTATTTTTGAATTTGAAATAAACAATGATTTATTATTTAAATTAAAAGAAAAAAAAAAATTAAAAATTTGGATAAAAAAAAAATCATAAATCTCTTGATTATTATTATGAAATTGAAAGAGATTCAATTTTTTATTGAAATAAATAAATTTAATATATTTCATTGCATATTTTCCATTTTTTCATGAATATAACAATTATATAATGAAACTGTTTCAGAGATAGAAACTTTATAAAATATATTGGAAAAATTAGAAATGAGAATTTAAAAGATAAAAGAAAAAATAAATCTAAAGTTTTATTTAATGATAATTTTACAAAGAAGAAATTAAAAAAAATATATAACCTTAATAACTGCAAGACTTTGTAATTAGAAACAAATTAAATATAAATATTCAAAAAATTTTAAAAAATTTTCATTAATTTTTCCTATTTTTATGAAGAATGTAAAATTCTTATAAATAATATATAATAAAAAATAAATGAAATATATTAAAATTGATAATACAAAAATTTATAAATTAGAAGAAAATATATAAAAAATAAAAGTTTGAAAAATCCTATTTAATAGAATTAGTTTATAAAAAAGGAAAAAATTTTACAATTAGAGGAACAAATATGATAAAAGTAAAAAACTTAAAATGAAAAATTATGAAAAATACAATGAAAAAGAAAAAAAAGATAGCAAAAGAAAAAGTAAAGATTCAAACAAAATTAAAAGGAAAGCAGAGAAAAAAAGTAAAAAAAATGAAGTAAAATTAAAAATAAAGGAAGAAATAAGAGCAATAATAATAAATAAACATTGAGAGTTTGATTTATTTAATTTATTAAGAATAATGGGAGACAATTTTATATTAAATTATTTATAATATAAAAAATAAATTCAAATTATGAATACTATTCAATAATTAAAGGTATTTTTTTCAATAAATCAAATTTATTATTCATTTTTATAGTTATTTTATAGATTTTATAAAATATTATTTGAATTTTTATGTTTGATATATTTTTTATTTTTATTTCATTAATTTTTTCTTTCATTAAACAAAATCAAATTAATAAAATTATAATAATTTTATTATTTCAAATTTATATCCTTTAATATTTGCAATTTTTTGTTATATTTGTAAAAAATTCAAATTCTTAAATTAAAAGATAAACTAAAAGATATTTTTTATTATTCTTTTATTATTTATTTTAGTGAAATAATTACCATTTTTGATATTTTAATATTTTATATAGGATAAAAAAATATGATACAAAAGATGAAAAAATTAATAATATAATAAATTAATCTAAAAATTTTATTAAAATTAATTATTTTTTTGAGAATAAAAAAATAAAAATAAATTTTTTTTAGTTTTAATCTCTTCTTTTTTTGATATTCTTGTATCTTATATTTTAAGTTAAAATATGGTTTATAGTCAACATATAGATTTTAATGTTTATTGTAGGCTATTTCAAATAATAATAATACTTCACCACAATTATGTTTTTTATAATAATAATTCCATTGATTAGATTTTATATATTTATTAATGAAATTCAAGGACTAGTAATATTTAATTTTATGCTCCAATATTTTTTAGAGTTTATTATTAATGGAATATTAGATATTATAGAAATAAAAATTTTTAATTTAATATCTCCCTTTTTATTAACATCTATTTATATTTGTATTGATGATTGTTTACCTTCTATTTTATTTATTTTTTTGAAGGTTTAAAAAATAAATAATATATTTAAATTTATAGATATTACTTTTAAGTTTTGGATGTTTAGTATAATGATTTATATATTATAAATTTTTATGAATAAAAGAAAATCCAAAATATGAAAAGATTAAAAGAGGAAAAATTTTTGAAATACAAAAATTCAATTTTTTATTATTAATTTAAATATTATTTAATTGATTAGTATATAGATTTATTCTTTGTATTATTTCATTAATTTTTTCTTTTCTAATATTTTTATCTTGTTCATGTTCATGCAAAAATTTTAAATCATTTTTTAATTGTTTTTCATCAATTTCCAAATTTTGTTTTTTTGAATCAATCATTATATTATAAATTTTTTGTGACAATTCATTTCGTTCATTTGAATAATCAAAATAATCATTTTCAAAAACATCGTTTTCTTTTAAATAATTTTTCATATCATTTATAATTTTCTCTTTATCATTTTTGTAATATAAAAATCCATCAATTTTGTTAATACTTATATCAACCAATTGATTATTAATATGTATTTTAGGCTCATTTAAATTAATATTAATTATTAAATCTATATTATTTTTATTTTCTTGAGATTTCAAATTAATTTCATATTCAATAATATTGATACAATCTAAACCAATACGATCAATTTCATCTTTATCATAAAAAAATTTAATTTTAATTATATCAACATTTGAAGGTAAATTAATTTTTTTTTCATATTCATTAATAATTCCTTTTTCAAAAACAATATTTTCTTTTAATTCATCATTAATAGAATATAATATAGTATAATTATTATATTCTATAAAATGGGAAAATAAACTTTGATTACTCTTATGATTTATTCTATAATATCCATAAATTGAAGCACCAGTACTTAAACATTCATCAATAATAATTGATTTTTGTAATATTAAATTATAGTTTTCTTTTAATAGAGACTCTAAAATTAAAGTTCTCATAACATTTCCATACATTTCAACATATTTAATATCATTTTCATATTCATTTAATATATTAGATAAATCATTCTTAAAAGTTTGGATTTCATCACTTATTATATAATTTAAATCTTTTTTTGTGAAAATATATTCTAAATCTATTCCTTTGTAAAATGCAAAAATTTGAATCTTGGAAGTTTCATTTAATGACAATTTATTTCTAGCTTCTTCAATTGCTTTTAATAATTCTATTCTTTTTTTATCAGTTAAATTCAATGTTTCTTCTATATTATTATTATTTTTAAAGAATTCAATTATTTCATTAAATATTTTTTCATCTAAATTTCTTCCACCTAAAAAAGGATTACATAAAACTTTTTCAACTTTAAATTCATTTTTTTTAAAAGAAGAAATAACATAATTAATTTTTGAATTACCAAAATCAATAAATAATATTTTATCAGGTTGACTTAAATCATCTTTACAATAATTAAAAAAATAATTATAATATATTGTATATCCATAATATATAGTAACTGCAGATGATTCATTAATTATATTATAATTTTTCATATCCAAAATTTCACATATTAAACTCAATTCTTGTTTCTGATATAAAGTATAATAATCAGGAACGCAAATTGTAAAATTTTTAATATTATAAAATTCATTATTATTATTAAATAAAAATTTATTAATAAAACTTAAATAATCACATAATACATTTATATGGTTTAATATTTCTATATTGTTTTTAGGATAATTAAATGAAATTTTATCAATTGAATTAACTTGATTAAACATATATGGTAATTCTAATTGATATAAATTAGAATCATGAAATCCAATTAATCTTGATAAATTATTATAAGATGAATTTATATTTTTACTTATATATGGTTCTGATATTTGTCCACATAATCTATGTGTTTTTGTATAACATATTTTAGATAAAAAATAATTATTTGAAACATCACTTTGAAGAATATATTTACGATATTTTTTATTAAAATTTGTAAATTTTGAATATATTGTTTTTAACGAACCAATATTTATTCCAATAAATATTCCCTCAATTTCATTTTTTATTATTTGATTTTCTTTTTCTACTTCCAATATATTTTCCTCTTTTGAATCATTATATATTTGATCAATAGTTTTTGATGATATTTCAGATTGCAATGTTTTATTCATTTTGTTTTCTATTTTATTATCTTTTCCATCAATATTTTGTTTAATTTTATCATCTCCATCTCTATTTGAAGATAAATATTCATTATTTTCCTTTAATTCTTTAATATTTTTATTTTCTATTATAATATTTTTGTTTATATTTTTTCTATTTGTTGATGCACATACACCCATGATTTAATTATCATTCCTTTTTTAATATTTAATATTCAATTATATTATAAATGTAAATTAAATCAAAAAAAAAACTCATATAAATTAAAAAATAATTTAAAAAAAAAAAATAAAATTTAAAATTAAATATTTAACAAAAAAAAAAATGCAATACCCAAAAAATAAAAACACTAACAATACAAATCCATTATCTTCTTCAAATTCGAATTTCCCAATATCAAAAAATTCCTTTACATTTCTTTACATAATAGGAAAAGGTGGTTTTGGTAGAGTATGGAAAGTAGAGCAAAAAAAAACTCAAAAAGAATACGCATTAAAAGAAATGTCAAAATTAAAAGTAAT
>JAEEGL010054729.1_pt1 | contig 19987 bp, 21 predicted proteins | sample 9134231 | NCBI WGS metagenome assembly JAEEGL01 (sample SAMN16246548, study PRJNA631951) | gut metagenome | biome: gut microbiome; feature: rumen; material: fiber-attached | host: Bos | place: Iran: Karaj | collected 2018-10
AGGGCGACTACAACGACCTCTCCAGCGTCGGAGAGGCCTCCTTCGATCTCGTCTTCGGCGTGGAAACGATCTGCCACCGCGCGGACAAGGAGCGGACCTTCCGCGAGATCTCCCGGGTGCTCCGGCCGGGCGGGAAGCTGGTCGTCTTCGACGTCTACGAGCCGCTGCCGAAAGCGGAGATGACGGAGTTCGAGCGGAACGTCAACCGGATCACGCTCGCGGCGATGTGCGTGACGGACCGGGATCTTTTCATCGGGGATACGGTGCGGTACCTGCGGGAGAACGGGTTTTCCGGGGTCTCGGCCGACGACCTGACCGCTCAGATCCGCCCGAGCCTCGCCCGTCTCGACTGGATGTTCGGGAAATGGTTCCGCCACCCGAAGATCATGCGGTTTCTCCGCCTGTTCATCCGCAGGGAGGCGGACCAGAACAGCATCGCCGGATGGCTGATGCTCCCGGCGTTCGACGGCGAGCGGATGCTGCAGTACGACCGCGTCGCCGCCGTGAAGAGTTCACCGTCCGAGCCTTCCGCCGCCGCCGTCCCGCGGGAGAAGACCCTGTGACGGATCCGGGATCGCCGGACGGTCCGTCGACGGGCATATCCCTGACGGGTTTCGGTCCGGAACAGAGTGACGGACCGGGATCTGCACAGGCGGAAACGTGACAACAGGGAATGATAGGGAAGAAAAGATGTTTTCCTGGCTGAAAAAAGAAGAGATCAACACCTCGCGCCTGTATCATCTGGATCTGCTGAAAGCGCTTGCGGCCGCAAGCATGATCCTCTGCCACTGCGTCATCATGCTCGGCGTGCATCATAACGGATACGAAAACGACTTTCTCTACTGGTTCGGAGACATCGTGCTGGGCGATTATATCGCGGTTGCCCACGCTTTTATGTTTGCGATGGGCGTCGGCTTCGTTTTCACAAAAGCGAACGCCCCCGGAGACTATGTAAAACGCGGAGCGAAAACGTTCCTGCTGGGCTACATGCTGAATTTCCTCCGCTACGGGATCTACGCGCTGATCGAAGGCGTGATCAGCGGTGAGTTCGAGCCTCAGACGCTGGAAGCATTGTTCGGGCCCGACATTCTGCAGTTCGCAGGTCTCGCCATGATCCTTACGGGCGTGCTGAAACGGCTCGGACTGAACGAGGCACACATTTTCCTCCTCAGTCTCGTCATGTCTGCGGCGGGCTCTTTTCTCGTTCTGATCGACACCGGGAGCTATGTCGGAAACCTCCTGCTCGGGCATGTGATCACCACGACTGAGGATACCTCCTGCTTCGCTCTTTTGAACTGGTATGTCTTTGCCGCGTCCGGCATGCTGTTCGGCGCGGCCGTACGCCGGACGGAAAACACAGATCTCTTTTATAAAAGGCTCCTCGTGATCTCGGGCGTCGTTTCGGCGGTCTATCTCGCGCTGACGTTCCGGTTCGGAGAGCTGTTCCTGACAAAACACCGCTTTTATTACGCGGCAAGCACAGTGGAGGCGGCCGGGCTCCTTTGTACGGATCTGTTCCTGCTCTCGGTCTTCCATGGCATGATCCGCAGGTTCGGCGTTTCGAAGTTCCGTACGGAGATCGAAATGAGCAGAAACCTTACCGCCATATATATGATCCAGTGGTGTGTGATCGGCTTTACGGACAGCATTTTCGGTTATGTTCTGGAATACAGCTTCCCGTATTACGTGATCTATCCGTTCGGGTTTGCGCTGATCATCGTGTCTTTTTATCTGGCGAGTCTGTGGAAAAACCGCAAAAACAGAAAAACGCCCGTATTCAATTGATGGATCGGGATCTGCCGGGATACTATGAGCCGGGGACGGGATGTGTCGATGAAACTGTACCATTATTCTGTGGATTCCTATCACGGAGCAGAACAGCTGACGAACGACTATAAGGACCACTACAGCTTTGCGGAACCGTATCTCCTTGCGCTCCGCAAGTCCAGGGATGTTTTCACCGCCGTTTTTTTCGCGACGATGTATATGAGCCGCGAGGTAAAGGCGTTGGGATTCCGGAAATACGAGAATTATCAGAAAGATGCGGTCGAAGGGATCTTTGAGTACGTAAGGGAAACGGAGTTCCCGAACGAGACTCCCAGGCTGCGCTGCGTCTTCTATTGTGACAGTGAGAAGGAAGCCGTGGAGTATGCGATGGAGGACTGTATCTCCGGCGGACTGTTCACGAAGGATCAGGTCGTCCTTCTGGAAGTCGAAGTGGAGGAGGACCGGGTCCGGCGGTATGATCAGTCCTATTTCAATCTCGCTTCAGAGGCGATCGAGCGGAATGACATCGATGCGGTCTTCCAGTATGCGAGAAGATACTTCTCCTGTCAGCGGACGGATACGCCTCTGATCGAGGTCGTCGCGGACGGCGGCAACCGTGTGCTGAGGAGCATCGCATACTAGCGGGATTTTTCGAGACCGCCATTTACGGAGGAAAAGGAGCTGTCGTCTGGTCATATGCATGAATACGATCTTTGCTGCGATTTCGGATACGATATCACGTCTCCGATCCCGGCGGTAGAGCCCGTCCACAAGAATTTCCACTGCCTCGTTCCGGCAGTCGCGGGCACGACAGTGGAGCTGTTTCCGGGAGTCTCCGAACGGTACGAATATGCAGAATTCGTCTCCTGTCTCACGGACGAAAACAGCCGGAACATCGGAATGAAATGCAGGATCATGCCGAGTCCCAAGCTGATGAAGTTCTTTGGCGGACTGGAAAGCATGGTATGGGAAGTGGATCTGTTCTGCGGAAAAGAAGTATTCACAGAAGACAGTCGCTACGATAACGGGAAGAATACCCATACATACCGCAGACTGCTTCTGCAGGAAACGACAGCCGATGAAGCAGCCGTCGAGGAACCGGGATCTGCGGAGGAAGAAAATGCTCCTTGAATGCTCAAAGACGGAATTCGAAAACCATATCGATTTTGCGTTTGAATTGGCTCTTGATCTGACAAAATCCGGTTACCCGACCTATCGAGACGGGATCAAGACAAAAGCCATGTTTGTCGAACGCCTGCTCAGGGCGTTTGAACGCGAAGACGAGCAGATGCTTCTGTTCATTCACGACGGTGCGGTCCAGGGATTGATCCACTATTATTGGATCGCCGATGATCGTTATCTGCAGACAAACGCATTTTGCATCAAGGAAGCGACCGAACAGGCGCTTTCGGAGTTCCTGTCGTTTCTCGGGGAACGATTCAAAGGGTACGATGTGTTTTTGGGCTTTCCCGCAGAGAATCAAAAGGCGGTGGATTATCTCTCCGGGCGCGGGTTCGAATGTATTGAAGACGATTTCAACAATACGGCTTGCCTCGACAGATGCGGTCAGATGCCGGAAAGCAGTGAGATCATTCAGATCACCAGAGAAAACTACGATTCCTTTCGGGTCCTTCATGATCAGATCGAAGGAGATATGTATTGGAATTCCGACAGGATATGCGAAGATCTGGACAACTGGATCATTCTTGTGAATCAATGGGAAGGACAACCGCAGGGCGCAGTTTATTATACGGGCGTGGATGACGGATGGTATGAGATCTTCGGTATCGACACGGATCGCGACAAACATGATCCGCTGCTTTTTGAGGAACTGCTCCATGCGGCAATCGCGGACACCAAGCGCAGAGGCGGCAGGTTTTTGACGTTCTTCTGTGATAAGGAATATGAGGAGACTGCGCTCGGGTGCGGATTCGTCTGCGTCGGAAACTATCTTTGCTACAAGATCCATTTGAATTGACAAATCGGGATTTGCAGTTCTAATTTACATAGAAGCCTGAAGCGGTATTTTCAAGAAAAAACTGGAGGGATCGGCAGATGAAAAGAAGACCTATCATCTTGGTTATTTTAGCTTTCGTCATGGCCTTAACGGGATGTGCCGGCAGAACGCAGAGTCAGGAAACAAATGCCGGTTATTCGGGCATAGATGTGCAATCCCCCGAATGGGTAGACGCTCTTGAGGCCGCAGACGATGCACAGCAGCTGTTTATCGTTGCGGCGTTCAATGAGGAAGCCACAGACGCCTGGGTTTCTCTCCATGAGAGACAGACAGACGGAAGCTGGCATATGGTCATGACGACACCCGGATTTATCGGGAAAAACGGTCTTGGAAAAACCCGAGAGGGAGATGCGAAGACACCAACGGGGATATTTCATTTTAACAGGGCTTTCGGTATTGCGGATGATCCTGGATCCCTCATCCCCTATGTGAAAGCCGACGATGATACATATTGGTCTGGGGATCCGCGGGACGGATACCACTATAATGAACTGGTGAGCCTCAGAGACCTCCCCGGCCTGGACATAGAGAGCGGTGATTCAGAGCATATTATAGATTATCCGTATCATTACCAGTATTGTCTGAACATCAGCTATAACGAGGAAGGCGTGCCGGGCCTTGGCTCAGCCATTTTTCTGCACTGCCTCGCTCCCGCAAAGCCGTTTACAGGCGGCTGTGTTTCCATTCCGGAGGATTATATGGTATATGTGATGCAGCATGTCGATGAAGATACCGTCGTAATCATTGATACTTATGAAGCGCTCTCCGGAAGCGGCGAATGGCCTGACAGCACATGGCCGCAGGAAAGACCGGACTGACAGATCGATTCATCGAATGATATACTGATGTTCCTGTTGTTCGGTGCAACTGTATTTTAGAGTATTGAAATTCCGGTTTGTTGGGATATTGCCAAAACCGGGATTCCCGGAGGTATTGCGATGGGCAGCACAAACTGCGGGCTTAAAAACAAGGCCCTTCACCTGGTGAAGGCAGACAAGGAAAACTTCTGGACGCTGATGGACCTTAGAGTCGCAAAGGATCAGGAGAACTTCGTTGCCTCCAACGCAGTCAGCCTGGCGCAGGCTTATGATACCCTGGCATGCTGCAGATTCGTACAGGCCTTCGGCATCTGGGACGGTGAAACTCCCGTGGGTTTCGCCATGATCGGCCATGATTCCGAAGAATACGAAGAGATGGCTGAGGTATACAGGCACAGTTACTGCCTGTGGCGCTTCATGATCGATCAGCGATATCAAAGGCGCGGCTACGGCAGGGATGCTCTTAAGCTCCTGCTGGACTACATCCGCAGCTTTCCCGACGGAGAGGAAGCGCTTTGGAGCACTTCCTGGGAGCCCGGGAATGATGTCGCCGCGAAGCTGTATCACGATTTCGGCTTTGTAGAAAACGGAGAGAAGGACGGAGACGAGATCGTCGCCGTTTTTGAGCTCTGAAACTGCCCGGCAAACCGGGATCTGCAGGGAATGGGAAATGGTCATAGAAACAAAGCGTTTGATGATCCATACCGCGTCTCAGGATGAGATGGTCCGTTATATTGAAAAACAGACAGACGGGATCCTGAGAAAAGCATATCGGGAAATGCTGCAGGGATGCCTGGAACATCCGCAGGAATGGAACTGGTATGCGATCTGGTTCATCGAGCGGAAAGACGGCTCTCATGTCGGTGATCTGTGTTTCAAGGGACTGCAGCCTGACGGCTCGGTCGAGATCGGCTATGGGATCGCAGAAGAAAGCCGGGGATGCGGCTATGCAACAGAAGCGGTCGATGCGGCTGCGGATTGGGCGTTGAAGCAGCCCGGCGTCTGCCGTGTGTATGCCGAGACAGAGCCGGAGAACAGGGCGTCACAGAGAGTGCTTGAAAAATGCGGCTTTGTCCCATCCGGGATCATGGGCGAAGAAGGCCCCCGCTTCTGCAGAAGATGCTGACAGGCTCCGGGTCTGCATGATGGTCCTGATCCCGGCGCAGAAACAGCGGGGCTGACAGTCAGGCGGCAGGGTGACGATACCGGCTTTACGGGAGGAACGGTCATGAATACAGCAATCGTCTATTATTCAAAACACCATGGCAACACGAAAAAGCTCCTGGACGCGATCGCCGCCGCAGCGGATGTCACGCTGATCGACGTGACTGCCGATCCGGCCGCCGATCTGTCGTCATTCGACCGCATCGGCTTCGCCTCGGGGATCTACTTCAGTTCCGTTGCCAGGCAGATCATCGACTTTGCCGATGCGCGTCTGCCGGAAGGCCGGGATGTGTTTTTCATCTACACGCACGGAGCGCCGATCGGCGGCTTTCTGAAGGGGATCCGCGCTGTCACGAGGAAGAAGCTCTGCCGCGAGATCGGAAGGTACCACTGCTACGGCTTCGATACCTTCGGACCCTTCGGAAAGATCGGCGGTATCGCCAAGGGGCATCCGACGGAGAAGGAGATCGCCGGAGCGGTCAGGTTCTATCAGGGATTGTAGGCGCGGATCACAGGCTGCAGGGGAAGAGAAATGGAATACAGGATCGAGGATCTGACAAAAGAAGAATCTGAGTATATCGGAGCGAAGATCAATGAGATCGTGCCCCGCGAAGTGGAGGCGGACGAAGAGGAATTCGTTCTTAAGGTCGAGAACGAAAACGGCGGGATCATCGGCGGATGCATTGCCGAAGCATACGAATACCACTGGTCAAGGATGTTTCTTGACACCCTTTGGGTGGAGGAACGCTGTCGCCGTCAGGGGATCGGCTCCATGATCCTCCGCGAAGTCGAGCGGATCGCAAAAGAGAAGGGCTGCCGCGTCGTGACGCTCGGCACCGCCAGCTATATGGCAAGACCGTTCTATGAAAAGCACGGCTACACGGTTTTTACGACTCTGAAAAGGGCAAACGGCTGCATCAGCTATTCCCTGGTGAAATATCTCGACCGGGATGCCCCGGAATACGTGCCGGCGAACGACTGCGGCGCACGGTTCAAGGTAACGCCCGGCGATGAAGACGACGCGGAGATCCTCGGAAACGGCATCCGGGCATACAGCGGAGCCTACGAGCCGAAATACGAGAACGTCGGGTTTTACAAGAAACTCGCGGATCAGGACGGCAGGTTCCTTGCCGGCGTGATCGCGGATGTGGACAAGGGCGGGAGCGGTTTCGTCGAAGCGCTGTTCGTGGAAGAGCCGTTCAGGCGCCGGGGCCTGGGAACGGTCCTTCTGCGGGAGGCGGAGAAGCTGGCGAAGGAAAACGGCTCGCCGATGGTTTTGACGAGTGCGGGCGACTGGAACGTCGGCTTTTTCAGAAAGAACGGCTATCTGCTCAGGGGCGAACTCAAGGATGTCCCCAAAGGGCACGACTGCTACGAGCTCTATAAAAATATCTGAAGCAGAACTTCTGTTTGCTGCAGGCAGATACTTCACCGTTTGAAAGGAGATCATTCATTTGAGGATCGATGAGTTGAAAGAGCCGCTGGCGATTACCATGTGGGATTCCTCCTGGCTCAGAAGGCGCTATCCCGGCGGCGGATTTGAAAGCTATGACAAAGCATTGGACGAGCTGACCGAACGGGGTTACAACGCGGTCCGGATCGATGCGTTTCCGCACATGATCGCCAACGCGCCGGACCAAACGAACTCAGAGCGTTTTCTGGACCCGGCCGGATTTGGGTTCCACTGGTACGGCTTTGCCCAGTGGGGCAGTCCATGGACCGTTTACATTTATCCGAGAAGGGACCTCCTCGACTTCCTGAAAAAATGCGAAAAACGGAATATCCATGTCCTGCTCTCCACATGGCTGAAGCCCACTGCCGAACCCCGTAACGAATGGCTGGAAGGCATTCCGGATCATGTCCGGATCTGGGACGAAACACTGCGGTTCCTGGATGAGAACGACTGCCTGAAGCAGATCATCGGCGTCGACGTGCAGAATGAGATCCCTCTCGGCGCCGTATATCCCTGGATGGGGAAACAGATCAGCCGCCTGCAGGCCAGGAAGGATGAACTGTCCGAGTTTGTCCGGCAGTATTACGGAGCCGTACTGCGTGAACTGCGGATTCGCTGGCCGAAGATCCCGTTTTCTGTCAGTTATTCCCTGAGCTGGTCCGATATACTGGCCGACCCCGAAGACTGCGATTTTCTGGATTTCCATATGTGGGCCGAAAACGCCCCGTGTCAGTTTCTGAAATCCACGCGATATGCAGAGGCGATCGCAAAATTCGGAGAAAGGCCGATGATCAGGGGAAAAGGCTCCGATACCTATCTCGAAAGCAAAAGGCTGCCGCCTCCGGATATCGATTTCGAGGAGATCAATGAGGAGATCCAGAACTGCTGGCTGAAAAGCCGCTCCCTGTGCGAGGAATGGCTCGAAGAGCAGATTGCATCCACGGCATCCATCGGCCGCCGATATCAGCTGCCGACCGGCTGCACGGAAGGCTGGGGCAGCGTCATGTGGGTCCAGCATCCCATGCTCAGCTGGGATATGATCAAGGACGCAGGACTTTTCGCTGCCAGGGCCGCCCGCCGGTACGGCTATGCCTTCAACTGCCAGTCAAATTTCTGCGCCCCCCAGTATATTTCCCTGTGGAACGATATCGATTATCACAGAAAAGTGACCGGGATCATCCGCGGCAGGGAATCCTGAAGCATCGCGGGATCGGCGGGAACGCGTCAGCCGACGGGATCGGATCATTACGGTCCCCCTGTTCTGTTTTTTTCCGGGCGGTCAGAACGGAAAAATGAGGACCGGCCCCGGCCGGCCGTATGAGACGATCCCGGGGGAGCGGAAACGACAGGGAAGAGAACACAGTCAAGGAGATACTTGTATGGGATTCTTTATGATCTGCCTATGTTTTACAGCGGCCGGCATCGCGCTGACGGTGATCGGCTTCAGGGGATTCGAAGCGGACGATCCGGACAGCAACAACCTCTGGAAGGTGATGATCGGCTGGCCGCTGGTCCTTGAGCCGATGATCATCTTCATCGGGAACAGCAGCACCAGATGGCTGGCGGGGATCCTGAACACGGTGCTTCTCGCCGTCATGTACATCGGCCTGTGCATCGTGATCGCTCTTTCCATCGCGCACTATGACGCGGAAAAACCGCGCGTCATGGTCAAGAAGTATTTCTCCATCCTTCTGAGCCATTTCGCCATGCTGGCCGAGATCCTGATCCTGCCCCTGGCAATCAGTCACCTGAACGGCAGGAACGCCGCGGAGTATTTTCAGGAGATCCTGACGCTCTATGAGAACCGGGGGGGCTCCCTGGATTTCCTGTGGGCGCTGTTCCCGTCGCCGGCGCCGTTCTTCTTCCGGAATGTCCTCCTGATCGGAGGAGTCCTCGTCTTCGTGTTCCTAGAGATCGTCATCCTGATCATGACCGGCAAATTCATCATGGATCTCTTTGAGGAATTCCTGGCGGTCTTTTTCGGATTCCTGAAGCTTCTCTTGACCGTCCTGTTCCCCTTCGCGATCATGATCTACATCAATATCACGGAGCTGGATGCGGGGATGACGACCGTCGCGTGGACGGAACTGCCGGTGCTGCACCTGATCGCCGTTTTCGTCGGAAGCATTTTCAGCGGGGCGGTGCTGGGCTATCTGATCCGGTACAGGCGCGATACCGGAAGCGGATTGGACCTGGCCGTGTCCACCCTCGTGGGGTTCCTGGCGGTCAACGTGCTGTATTTCGTCGTGGTCCCTCTGGCCGCGCTCATCCTGCGCGGGCCGGAGAGCGTCGTCAGGAGCTTCGGCCTTCTGAGCAGTCTCATGTTCCGGGGCGTGATCTGGGGCGTCGGTTTCGCGGTGAGCGGCGTGATCCTTGCCGGGACCGGCCTGAAGGCCCTGATACAGCCGGCGGCCGCTGTCGGCGCTGCGGCGAAGGGAAGACGCGGATCCGGAAAAGCCCGGAGGTGGACCGTGCGGGACCTTCCGGAGAAGATCACCGACCGGAACGGCAACGAATACTGGAGCTACAGCGGCAACGTGCTCCCGGAGACGGAGAAACGGGAATACCGCTGCACCAAGACCGGAGACGTCGTCACGCTGACGTACGTCTACAGCTGGGACAGCGGCATCATCATCACAAGAGAAGGCACGTTCCTGGACCACTGAGGTCCGCGGGGCATGACGGTCCCCGGACCGGTCCGGCTCTCCGGAAAGAAGCTGTTTTTTCAGCGCAGTGTGCTGAGCGAGGAGGATGTCTTGAAAAAGGGAGTAAAAATCATTCTGATCGTTTCCGCGCTGATCCTTGCCGTTTTGGCCGGCATGCTGATCCGGCTGAAGGTCCGGACCGACAGGATCCTGACCGACGTGTCGTCGATCCGGGAAGACGAAAGATACAGCGCGCCGGTATCCGTGCTGGGACTGGAAGTGATCACCCAGGATGTCTCATGCGGATACGCGTGCATAGAGATGTTCTCCGCGTGGAACGGCGGGGACCTGACGGAAGAGGATCTGTACGGCGAATACGGCAGGGTGGTCACTTCCACCGGGGACAGATTCTGCGAGGAGATGAACAGGCGCTTCCCGGAATATACCACGACCATCCGCAAATATCTGACGAACGGCGAGCTGATCGGCGCCGCATATGAAAACCTGTCTAACGGGATCCCAGTGCCTTTCGAGTGGGCGGCCAGATACGGAGACGACTGGACGCTCCACTATTCCCTGCTGATCGGGATGGATCTCCCGAACGACAGGATCACGGTAGCGAACCCGTACGGATATGTGGAAGAGATCCCGCTCGATGAGTTCCTGCGGCGCACGAGCTTCGAGGCCTATGAGGATATGCCGGTCTTTCTGAAGCTCGCGTTTGCGGCGGGCGTGTTCGAGAAGAACACGATCTTCACCGTTCAATGACGCTGCCGCGGATCCTTTCGGAGCTGTCCGGCGGGACGGACTTCGTCCCCGCGGACGGAAAAGCAGGGCCCGGGCCTCTCATGAGGCCCGGGCCCTGCTTTTCCGTCTGTCAGTTCCGCTTCAGCACTTTTTCCCGGTAGAGGGACGCGAAGGGGTCCGGATCCCGGGTGACGCAGCCGGCCGGCGCGTGTCCCGGATCGATCAGCTTATAGCAGTTTCCGCACAGGATGCAGCATCTCCCAGGATCGAGCGGCCTCCCGGAGAGGGCGAGACCGGCGAACTGCGGGTACGCCAGCGCCTGTTTTCCGAAACCGGCGAGATCGAACCAGCCGTCCCGGATCCCCCCCGCGCCGACCGCCGGCCCGAACGGTCCGAAGGAAGTGAGCCCTGTGCAGACGAAGGGCATGCCGGGGACCCTGTTCTTGATCTCCTTTACGGCCCTGAGCAGGTCGTACGCGCCAGCGAACGGCCGCGCAGATTCGCCGGGATCCTCTGCGAAAAGGAGCTGATCCGGCTGGGTCGCGGAGATGTCGATGAGCACGACGCCCCTGCCGCGGAGCATTTCGCAGAGCCTCACGGGCTCTTCGGGGTCGAAGACCGGCGCGCCCCCGTCTCTCTTCAGCCCCCATCCGTCCGGGTACGGTTCGCTGTCATAGGCGTTGAGCCGCACCGTGAGCGCGAGGCTGTCCCCGAGCTTTTCCCGGATCCCGTCGATGATCCGGAACATCGCCTTCGTCCGGTTTTCGAAACTCCCGCCGAACGGTCCGCCGCGCCCGTAGGCGCTGAGCAGCTCGCCGAGGAGACACCCGTGGCAGGCCTTGATGTCGGCGGCGTCGAACCCCGCCTCCTTCGCAAGGACGGCGCTTTCGACCGTCTCGGAGATCAGCTGTTCGATCCGCCCGTCCGACGCGAGGATGCCCGGATCCGGATCGTCTTTCCGGAGCCTTGCGGCGACCGGCTTCGGCTGCCAGCCGCCGTCCGCCGAGGAACGTCCGGAATGCGTCAGCTGCAGCACCTTGTACTGCCGGTATCCGTGTTCCTCCAGGCAGACGCCGTCCATCTCACGGACCAGGGTCGCGAACTTTTGGACGTTCTCCCCGGTGAGCATCATCTGGCGGGGGTTGCTCCTGCCGTCCGGAGCGACGGCCGTCGCCTCGAACCACACGAGGCCCGCCCCGCTCGAGGCGAAACGGCGGTATCTCCGGCGGACGAAGTCCGTCGGGGCGCCGTCCTCTCCGCTGTCGAACCCCTCCATCGGCTGGATGCAGATCCGGTTCGGGACCGTCTTCCCTCCGAGGACCACGGGTTCCTTCAGGCGGGCCGTCTCTTCCTCCAGGGGCAGATCCAGGCCGTTTCGCGAGAGCAGCGCGGCGAACGCCTCCGCGCCGCCTCCGTCCGCGCAGTACTGGTTCCAGTTCATCATCGGCCCATGCCGGTGCGGCGCCGGCGCAATCGGGAACGAAAACGGAAGCCGCGAAATTTCCCGCTTTCGGTCATCCGGTGAAGGGACGCGGTCCGCCGGCGCGGCTTTCGCAAGGCGGCGGGACCGGCGCCCGATCCCCGGATCTCACAGGTCGACCCTGACGCCCTCCCGCGCGGAGCGGTAGGCCGCTTCGATCACGCGGACCGTCTCCCGGGCGTCGTACATGGTGACGAACGGCTCGCTGCCGTCCCGGATGCAGTCCAGGATATGCGCCAGGACGTTGGGCCGGGGCGCGGGCACGTCGCTGTCCTTCTCATACCGCTCCAGGACCTTTCCGTCGTTGTCCACGATCTGGAAGGCGGGGGAGCAGTTGCCGGCGGATACGAAGCCCTTCTCGGCGACGACTTCGGTGCGGATCGCCGCGCCGCAGTATCCCTTCGGGAAGCCGCAGGCGCGGGCAACGAAGGTGACCGTGAGGCTCGCGACCGTCCCGCTGCGGAACTTCAGATTCACCGCCGCGGTGTCCTCCGCCTTGTGCTCCGGCTGGATCAGGGCGCGGGTGCCGATTGATTCCACCGACTCCGCCGGGCCGAAAGCCCCGAGCAGCATGTTGATCATATGGGAGCCGTTGTCGATCAGGACGCCGCCGCCGGAGTGCTCGAAGTCCCCCTTCCAGTTCGAGGGGTCGTTCATCCGCCTGTATTCGTTCCCGATGAAGGTGGAGAGCACCAGCACGGGCTTTCCAAGGGTCCCCGCCCGCATGACGTCGATGAGGTGCTGGTGCGGGGGATAGAAGCGCTGGGAATGGGCGACGAAGAGCCGTTTCCCGGTCCGTTCCGCCGCCTCGATCATGGCGTCGCACTCCCGTACGGTGCGCGCCATGGGCTTCTCCGAGATCACGTCGACGCCCGCCTCCAGGAGCGCGACCGCGTGCGGCGCGTGGAGATGGTTCGGCGTGCAGAGGCTCGCCACGTCCGGGCGGAAATCGAGCGCCTCCTCCAGCGTGGCCGTCGTGTGCGGGATGTTCCACGTCTCCGCCGCCTTTTCCCGGGATTCCCGTACGGGATCCACGATCGCGGCGATCTCGATCCCACTGTTCCGGTACGCTTCGATGTGGGCGCTGCTGATCACGCCCGATCCGATCACGATTGCTTTCATGTCCGTTCCTCCGTCAGTCGTCGTTATTGTCCGGGAAGACGTGCCTGAGCACCGCCGCCGTCGTCTCGTAGGAGAGCCTCGCGCATTCCAGGGGCGGCAGCAGGGCTGCGAGGTTCCAGGACTCGAATTCCACCGCATACCAGCCGTCGTACCCGATCTCCTCCAGGGCATGGAAGAACCCGGGCCAGTCGACGCCGCCCTCTCCCATCAGGGGCGTGATGTGCGGGGACCCCGCGCGGCCCGCGGCGTCCTTCAGATGCACGTGGCGGATCCTGCCGCCCAGCCTGCGGACCGTCCAGGGGATGTCGTTGTCCGCCAGATAATAGTGGGAGGGATCCATGGTGAGGCACAGCGGACCGGATCCGCTGAGGCCCAGCATCTCCATGGTGGTGAAATAATCGTAGGCGAGCTGCCCCGCCACGGATTCCAGGACGACGGTGACTCCTTCGTCCTCCGCCGTGCGGGCGATCCGCTCCAGGCTCCTTTTCAGGGCGTCCCAGGCTTTTCCCGTGTCCTGGCGCGGTTCCGCCCACCATTCCCCCGGGATGCGCGGCGGCGCGGAGCCCACGCAGGTGTTCACCAGGCCGATGCCCGCGCCGGCCGCCGCCCGGATGAACCGGCAGGTCGCCGCCGACTCGCTCTCCCACTTCTCCGGGGAGCTGTGGTCTCCGAGATGCACGGCGCACGGAACGGCGAGCCCTTCCTTTTCCGCGCCCCTGACCGCCGTCTTCAGCATCTCCGGAAGCTGTTCCGGCCCGACGGCGAAGCAGGTGTCCTTGAGGTCCATCCCGCGGTATCCGATGTCTCCGAGATCGCGCGCGACGCGGCGGACGTCGTCTTCCGTGCGGAGTCCCTCGAACCAGAAGGCGACATACGAGATCTTTTCAGGGATCATGTCCTTCTCTCCGTTTCCTTTCCCCCGCGCCGTCCCGGCGCCGCCCTTCCGACGGGCCCGGTCCCGGGCCGGGGATCCTCCGGAGGGCCGTTCCCGCGCCGCGTTCCCGCTGCCGCCCGGGGTCCCTCCGGGACCAGTATACCGTATCCGGAGGGCGTTTGCAACGGCGGACGGCGCGTCTGTGCTGCGGACCGCGCGGATCCCGGGAACATTTTTCCGCCGGCGCCAGTACAAATGTTCCGGAAGTCCGTTTTATTGCCCTCCCACCGGGGTATCCTGCTGTCAGAAGACGGGGGAGACCCCGGAAAAAAGGAGCGGTACTCGATGAAATATCTTGCGAAGATCGCGGCGGGGACCTTCGCGGCGGCCGCCTTCGGCACCGCGGCGGTGAGCCCGGTTGCCTGCCTGTGCGTGCTCAGCGCGATCCTGCTGGCGACCTCGGCGGGGGCCATCTATCTGGCGCTGGCGGCCCACGCCCCGGAGGAGAGGCGGGAGGAGCCCCGGGAGCGGGAGGAGAGCGGGGAGGGGGAGGATCCCCTTTCCAAGGGCGGCGCCGCGTGATACAATAGGAAAAAACAGAGGAAAGGCGGCGGCGGCATGCGGCTTGGAGCGTCGCTCAGTCCCGGGATCCTGATCCCCGGGCGGGCGGGAGAGACGGACCGGAGCGTCCTCGCGTCCTTCGGGGGCGCGGAGCAGCTGCTCCGTTTCCTCCGCGGCCTGGGCGCGGAGAGCGCGGAGCTGCGCACGGTGGGGCCGGAGGATGATCCGGGGGAGATCCTCGGCGCGTATGAGGCCCTCAGGAAGGCGGGACTCGGCGTCACGGTCCACGGGCGGCTCACGGAAGGCTCCGTCCCCTTCGAAAAGGCGTACCCGTCCGTGCTGCCTGTACTGGAGCGTATGCGGTCCCGGGGGGAGGCGCCCCTCGTCTTCACGGTCCACGCCCTGAGCGGGAAGACCGGGGACCGGGCGGAGCTCGCGTCCCGCACCCGCGCGCTTCTGGACCTGTGGTGCCGGGACGCCCGGCGGCTGGGGATCCGCTTCGCCCTGGAGGAGAACCGGACGAAGGGGATCTGCGATCCCGGGGACTCGGCGGAGGGCGTCGCGGAGATGCTCCGGGGACTGCCGGAGGACGTGTGCGGCGCGTGCTTCGACTTCGGGCACCACTATCACAACGTGCGCAGGGCGGGCCTTCCTGAGGAGACGCCGCCGGATCCGGAGTTCCTGCGCCGGACGGTCCACACCCATATCCACGCCTGCGGGATCCGGGGCACCCACATGCCCTTCGGGCCGGAGACCCGGCTGCCGCTGGAGACGTATCTCTCCTCGCTCCGGGCGGCGGGGTACGACGGCGTCCTGAACCTGGAGCTGAGCTTCGAGCGGTTCGGGGACGTGGCGCCCCGGGAGGGCCTGCGGGACTCCCTGCGGTGCCTGGCCTCCGCTTCCGGGCTCGCCCTGCCGTCCCGGGAAACGGAACGGGAGGCCCATAACCTGGCCGCGGCGCGCGATGCCGCGGAGGGCCTGCGCGCCGCCGCAGCGTTTCTCCGGGAGACGGGGCCGGACGGCTTCTTCGTCACGGATCCCGCGGGATACGTGTTCCGCGCCGGCGGCGTCCGGTTCGGCCTGGACACGGCCCGCATGGGCCCGCTCGCGGAGGAGGAGCTCCCGGCGTGGCGGGAGGTCCTTGGCGAGCTGGACTTCGTCCTCGTCACCCACGGGCACGAGGACCACTGGGACGCGCGGCTTTTCCGAGCCTCGGAGGACCTGCCCTGCCGCTGGTACCTGCCGGAGAAGCTCTTCCCCGGCGCCCCGGAGGACCCGATGTTCTCCGGCGGGAGGGCCGTCTTCCTCCGGGCGGGGGAGCGAATCTCCCTTCCCGGGGCGGAGATCCGGACGTTTGAGGGATGCCATTTCTCCCAGAATATGGGCCAGGAGGAACTGCAGTTCCTAGTCGCAGCGGGGGGACGGCGGATCTATTTCCCCGCGGACGTGCGGGACTGGGGGCTCGACCGGTTCCCGGCGATCGAGGAGCCGGATGCGATGTTCCTGAACATGTACATGGGACGGGGCATGGCCCTGGCCCCGGAGGACACGGCCGCGGCGGAGGCGGCCCGGTTCGCCGCGGACTTCCGTCCGAAGCGGCTGTACCTGGCCCACGTCTGGGACGGGTCCCGGGAGCCGGGGGACATCTGGACCTGGACCCACTGCGGACAGGTCATGGACGCCCTGGAGGCGCTCCTCCCCGGCGTGCCCGTGACGCCCCTGCGGCTGTTCAGCCGGCATTTCTTCTGAGGGGCGCTTGCAAGTTGCTCCCTGCAGTGATATCATGATTCCCGCGGACAGACGTCCGCGGGAATCCATTCGTTACGGGAGGAGATCACGATGAAACGGACGCTGTTCGCGGTCCTGGCGGCGATGCTCGCCGCCGCGCTCCTTCTCTCCGGCTGCGGGCTGGGAGGCGTTCTGTGGCGGTTCACGGGCAACGACCGCTCGGTCCGGGCGGAGGAGCTCTTCACGCCGGACCCGGAGGAGGCGCAGGAGGCCCGGGAAGCAGGGGAGGCGCAGGAAGCGCAGGAGGCCCGGGAGGAGACCCTCTCCCGCAGGGAGATGGCGGAGCGCGTCATCGGGCGGCTTCGGGAGCTCTGTTCCGACACGGTGTACCTCAGCGCCATGAACAGCGACCCGGAAGTCCTGCACCTGCTCACAAGCTGGAGCGAGGCGGAGCCGCAGCTGGACGGATACGCCTGGAAACTGGATCCCGCCGCGGCGGCGGAGTACTATCTCCGCGAGATCGAGAACGCCGACCTGCTCAGCGAGGCCGGCCGGGACGCCCTCCTTTCACGGGCGGGCTCCTTCGTGTGGTCGAGCCTCTGCGCAATGGTCGGAACCCAGACGCTGGCTGCGGCCAGCATGTCCACCTGCGGCGAGACCTTCCCGGATCCCGGCTGCGAGCCGGGGAGCACGGTCTGGATCCTTCCCACCGACGATCCCGGCGTGCATATCTGGCTCATCGTGAGCGCCTCCGAATACGGGTCCGTCACCATGACGGCATCCTATCTGCGGATGGACGGCAGCCCAGATGAGGTGATGCGGGAGATGATGGATCCCCAGGCCGTCGAGGCGTTCCGCCTGGAGCGCTGCCCGTTCGAGCCGTGAGTGCGGCCATGAGAGAACGGTACGATCTGTTTTCGGCGGAGGAATACGCCTATCCCGGCGGCTTCGGGTTCCTGCCGGGCCTCACGCCGTATCTCCACGGGGACGCGACGCCGCGGCCCGCCATGCTGGTGATCCCCGGCGGAGCCTACTGCGGGGTCTCTCCCACGGAGGCGGAGATCGTGGCGAAGCGGTTTTACGACCTGGGCTGGCAGGCCTTCGTCCTCACCTACACCACGAATCCCACGCTGCTCTTTCCCCTGAAGGGGCAGCCTCTCCGGGAGGCGGCGCGGGCCGTGCGCCTGATCCGCCGCCGCGCGGAGGAGTTCCGCGTCCTGGACGGGAAGACCGCGGCCTGCGGCTTTTCCGCCGGCGGGCACCTGTGCGCGTCCCTGGCCGTCCACTGGGAGGACGCGGACCGTGACGACCCGGATCCGGACGGGATCTCCTGCCGGCCGGACGGCGCGATCCTCTCCTATCCCGTCATCAGCACGTCGGAGTTCGGCCACGCCTGGTCGACCCGGGCGCTGCTGGGGGACGATCCGGACGCGGGGGAGCTGAGATACTGGTCCCTGGAGACCCAGGTCACGGAGAAGACGCCGCCGTGCTTCCTGTGGCACACCGCGACGGATGAAGGGGTGCCGCCGGAAAACAGCCTTTCCTTCGCCCGCGCCCTCGCCGCCGTCCGCGTTCCCTACGCCCTCCACCTGTTCTCCGCGGGGCCCCACGGCCTGTCCCTCGCCAACGAGGACTGGGCGATGCGGCGCTACGGCGGGGACTACACCCTGGACCTATTCCGGCATCTCCGGGATGCCCTGGAGGCCGGGAAGATCCCGGATACGGAGTTCATCCGCGGCTCCATCGAGAGTGGCCTCATCCCCTGGAAGGACTGGGAGCCGGATCCCGGCCACAAGATCTGGCCGGAGGTCGCCGTCTGGCCGGAACTGGCGGACACGTGGCTCCGGGAGCGGGTCCTGTAAAGATCGACCGGAAACGAAAAGATCCTCCCGGCTTCGCGGCCGGGAGGATCTTTCTGCATATCGTTATTTCTTTCCCATCTTCCCTCCGGAAGGCGGCCTCCGGTTCATGCCGGAGGAGGCGGGCCTGGAGGGGGCCGCCGGCCGGCTGGGCGCCGAGGGCCGGGAGGGAGCGGAGGACTTCACCGCGCCGGTGCGGCTGAAGCTGCCTGAGGACGCGGGCCTCGAGGGAGAGGAGGTCTTGGTCTGGCCGGACTTCGCAAAGGAAGTGGGCGACGCGGACGAGGTCCGGGTCGTCGTGTTCGGGAAGCGGTTGGGGGAGGCGGACGACGGCCGGGAGGCCGGCGCCTGGGCTCCCGCCTTGGTCTGGGCGGATTTCGGCGCGCCGTTCTGTCCCAGGGGCCGCTCCAGGGGATGGAGCCCGGAGGACCGGGGAGGCTGCCCCGGGCCGGGGCCGTAGTTCCGGCCGGACGCGATGTCGTTGCGCTGGTAGACGTTCCGGTCGTAGGTGTTCCGGGCGTTGCGGTAGGCGCTTCCGGCCATGTAGCCCGCGCCCATGGCGGCGCCGTAGCCGCGGCCGTTCCCGCCGTACCCGTAGCCGTTGCTGTAGCCGTTGTTATATCCGTTGTTGTATCCGTAGCCGCCGCGCTCGTCCTCCCGGCGCTTCGCCGCCAGCGGGAGGTACACGCCCTGGTCCAGGCCGTTGAGGTAGTCCGCGACGGAGCAGCCGTAGAGCTGGGCCGCCTCCGCGATCTCCGCCTCGGTCATCTTGGCTCCGAGATCGTTCCCGGTGCTGCCGGTGAGGAGGGAGGCGAGGGCGCCGAGCAGCCCGCTGCCCGCGGCGCCGGTGGAGACGCCGCCCACGGCGGCGACGCGTTCGTAGATGAGGTCCTGGGCCTCCAGGATGGGGTTGGGGATCTCCGCGGCGCTCTGGACGTAGATCTTCCCGTCCGCCTCGCCGATGGACATGCCGCAGTAGTCGCACACGGCGTGATTCTCCGACGGCCCGCCGCAGTAGGGGCAGGTGACGGTCCCGGAGGAGACGGTGGCTTCGGAGGAGACCACGTAGCGGTCGCGGATCTCGTCGAAATGCTCCACCCGGTAGAGGGCGTCGACGAGCTTCTCCTTGTAGGGCTGGCACGTGGCGCAGGCGCTGCCCGCCACGGGGCAGTTGGACGGGCAGTTGGAGCAGGGATGCTCCTGGCTGCCGTTCGAGCCGCTGAAGAGATTGTCCAGAAGGGACATCGCATCTCACTTCCGTTTCTTTCTTTTTTCTGATTGTACCACATCCCGCGGGGGGATGACAAGTCTTACCGGCGGGGCGTGCCCTCCACAATGCGCACGGGGGAGCGGAACCCGCCCGACCGCAGGGCGAGGACGTGGCCGCCGGGCGGGACGTCCGGGAGTCGGAAGGCCGCCAGCGTCACGCCGTCGTAGGGGGCGGGGCGCTCCCAGCGGAAGACGGGCTCCCCGTCCAGTTCCGCGAGGATGGTGCCCTCGGCGTCCGTCTCCGCATACCGGACCGCCCCGTCCGCCTCCGGGGAGACCCGGAAGGACAGTTTGCAGAAGCCGGGAGGCGGCGTTTCCCCGCCGTCCTCCTCCCCGGGCACCGGGAACAGAGCGAGCTCCCTCGCGTCCGGAAGGGCGGCGATCCGGTCGGAGACGGCGCAGGCGGAGATCACCGCCGCCTCCTGCTCCGCGGCGAGGGCCTGCGCGGCTTCGCGGCGGGCGGCCGTCTCCGGGGGGAAAGGC
>JAEEGL011134663.1_pt1 | contig 19987 bp, 18 predicted proteins | sample 9134231 | NCBI WGS metagenome assembly JAEEGL01 (sample SAMN16246548, study PRJNA631951) | gut metagenome | biome: gut microbiome; feature: rumen; material: fiber-attached | host: Bos | place: Iran: Karaj | collected 2018-10
CCGATGCACGTTATAATGTACAAGGCTTTCGGCTGGGATTATCCTGAGTTCTGCCACCTTCCTATGGTTATGGGAAAGGACGGACAGAAGCTTTCTAAGCGTCACGGTGCTACATCTGTGAACGAGTTCCGTGCGCGCGGCTATGTTCCAAAGGCTCTTATAAACTACGTCGCAATGCTCGGCTGTTCTTACGAGGACGGCCGTGACATTTACGAGCTTGCCGATTTTGAGAAGCTTTTCAAACTGGAGCATTTGAACAAGGCTCCGGCTGTTTTTGACTACAAGAAGCTTGAATGGTACAACGGCCAGTATATCCGCGCTATGAGCGATGAGGAGCTTTTCAAATGGACGCTGCCGTTCATAACAGGAACAGGCGACGCTGCTATCCCGATAAACGCGAGCGAGGAGTTTCCGGCACCGCATGTGGGCCCATCTTATTCCGGTATCGCTTTTGACAAGGACGGAAAGCTTTGTATCGCACCAGAAGCTGTCGCAGCAGGCGCCGCTGAGCTCAGCGATGCGGAAATCCGCGAAAAACTTATGGCACTTATGCCGCTTATTAAAGAAAGACTTCACTTTCTTACGGACGCGGCGGAGATGGTCGGCTTTTTGTTTAAGAACGTCGCCGTTCCGCCTGTCGCGGACATTATCCCGAAGAAACTTGATGCCGCAAAAACGAAAGAAGTCTTGGAGAAATCCAAGGAGTTCATAAAAGCGCTGCCTGGCATCCCTGAGCATGAGCAGCAGGAAGAGCTTGCGCGCAAGATGGCGGAGGAACTTGGCATTAAGCTTGGCGACTTTATGATGCCTATCCGCATGGCTGTTACTGGAAGCCGTGTTTCGCCGCCACTTATGGGGTCTATCCTCGCGCTTGGCGTGGACAAGGCTCTGGAGCGCACCGAGCGCACGTTGGCAGAGTTCTAGAGCGCCTGTCGCTGTGACCCGCTGGGCAATTTTTATATCAGTTTTTAGGAGGAAATCATGAAAAAAAGTCTTTTCGCTTTGCTCGCACTTCTTTTGTGCGTCGCTATGTTTTTCACTTCTTGTGCGTCAAAGCCAGAAACAGTAACTCCTGTTGAACCAGGCACGACTGAGCAGATAACGCCGGAGCTTGTCGAACCAGTACAGCCCAGTGAGACTGAAGTCGTACCAGCGACACTCACAAAAACGAACAGCCGCATGTTGTGGCGCATCGATGGAACTGACAAAAACGGAAATCCATCTGTTGTTTATGTACTTGGAACTTTCCACTTTGCTGATAATTCAATTTATCCGCTCAGCGACGAAATCCTTGACGCTTGGAATAGTGCGGACAGGCTTGTTGCAGAAATATCTTCTTCGGACCAAGTCCGCTTGAATGTGGAAGTCCTTCCTGAAATGCTGGAGGAATCGCAAAAACTCGCTGTCGGACATAATGTCATAGACGAGCTTTCACCTGATTCAAGACTGTTTTTCTACAATACGTTTTCGCCCCAGCAGCGGGAAGTATTCAATTCTCATGAACCGTGGTACCTCGGCTTAAGTTGTTCCAGCGGCCTTGTAATGGCATTGGGAATGGATCCTTTAAGCGGACTTGATACCGTGCTGTCCTCAATGGCAGAGGACGCCGGCAGGTCAATAGATGGCCTGGATGCGCTTGAAACTCAGATTAACATACTCCGATTTGGTGATTGGGATGATCAGCTTGTCATTGCGGAGCAAAATGTCAGTGAGATAGTGAATATTCAGGAGTCTTTCCAGAATCTTTCTGAACTTTATTCCGCATATGTGGCTGATGATCCGGAAACAATAGCGCTCATTGTGGACGGTGAGGAGCTGGATGAAACTGACGAAGAAATTGATCCTGTTCTTGTGCGCTATAACAAGGCAGTATATGAAGATAGAAATAATGATTGGTCAGAGAAAATCCATGACTACATTCTGGATGGTGGAAGCACGTTCATTTTTGCTGGTTCTGCCCATTTCTGCAGTCAGAATTCAGTCTTCAATATAATGAAAGAAAAGAATTACATAAAATAAGGGTAGGGGGCGGTCGCCCCCGCAACGTCCCTGCTCATTACAAGCTCGTAGCGTGTCCACGCGCTTGCTATAACTGTTCTATCCAAGTGAAAAACTTGTCTAATGCCTTGTTTTCCTCGCGTGTTTCAAGAAACAAACCAGCTGTATACCACGAATGCGTGTTTTTTTTGTCTATCACGCTGTAAATCTCGCACGAGTTCCCTACATCGGCGGCCTTCTTTGCAAAATCTTCCGCGCACTTAAAACTAATTAAGCCGTCATGTTTGCTTTGTATCAAAAGCATCGGGATATGGTTGTTCGTCATCATGCTTACCGGCTCTCCTGTTTTCTTGTCGTCGCCTTTTTTGAAAAGCTGATTCAAAAGCATCTTGAGCGTTTTAGAATTGTCATCACGGAAGCTGTACGGTCCGCCAAAACCGATATACCCGATAATCGGCGAAATATCAACATGGTTCGACTGCTGAATGTCGTTGCTGTAGCACAGTATCGAAGTCAGATGCGCCCCTGCAGACGGCCCGACGACAATAATTTTTAATGTGTCTATATTCTTTTTACGCAAGAAATTAATTGTCGCATTGAAACCGGCGCAAACATCATTTATCTGACATGGATACTTGTGTTTCGGTGACAATCTGTAGCCGATCGAAACAAAACGATATCCCGCTCCGGCAATGCATTGTCCGACATAATCAAAGAATTTTGGATTGCCGGCATTCCATCCTCCTCCATGTACCCAAACGATGATTTTGTCGCTTGTGACGGTGTTTGGCTCATAATAGAGAAAATACATGTCTTTATTGCGGTCGTCGCAAAACGCTGCGCAAGATTCGCCGCCTTTGCTGCCATCTCGGAAATCGCCGCTGCTCTCCCCATATCCACCAAAATAAAAATATTCCGGCTCAATAATCTTCTTTACTTTCGCCATTTTTTTGAACAGTCCGAAATAGCTAAAAGACTCTCGCAAATAATCATTCATTTTTACCCTCCATCATGCAAATCACAGATTCCGCCAAGCACGAAAACATTTTTTTCGGCTTGTATTTATTGCTCAGTTGCGGTGTTTTGAAACATTCTGCAAGCACGAAACCCGACTGTATGCCTTGATATGTTACGATTACGAACTGCATCATCTCGTCTACCGAGCGAGATGGCTTCAAATCGTTCGCCTTTATTACTTTTTTCAGATATTTGGCCAATGCTGTTATAAGGTAAACGAGCGGACTTTGATCTTCCTTTCCGAGTCGCTCCTCAATTCTTAAAGCCCTTTCCGGGTCACTCATTGCAAGCAAATCGCTATAAATGGAGAGTTTAAGGATATCCACGCCAGCTTTTGAAATATAGTCAGCAAGCATTTTGAAAACTGCGATGACGGTGTTTTTCCAGTCGCTTAACTCCGAGTTGTTCAAGATGGAATCAAGCCGGTCGTCAATTTTGTTGCGTTCGTTGATTGTTATCACCAAGTCGCGGATAATTTCATCTAATTCTTTGTAATATTTGTAGATTACGCCATGAGAAAAACCAGCTTCCGCGATTATGTCTTTCATATCCACGGATGTGATTGGTTTTCGGACGCATACTCTGTAAGCCGCATCGATTATTTCGCGTCGTTTTTTTTCATAATATTCGTCAGTAACTCTGGGCATTTCTGTTCACTCCATTGGGTGTTGCTTGCTTTTATACGCGACCGGCACAAAAATGCGTGTTTTTCGCAGTTTTCGTAAGTGACGCACGCTGTCTACGTTTTGTGTAGTAGCACTAGTGTGCGCAATTCTCGTAAGTGATGAACGCTGTGTTTTTGGCGGTTGTACGTTATAAAAATGACACTAAGTCATTATTAATGACACGATGTCATTTTAGTGCGACTGAAACACGCTGTCAAGTCCTTTTTGTAAAAGTGTCAAATATTTAGGAAAAAGGGCGGACGACCGCTCTGCGCTCCCAAGTCCTCGCTCGCCGATCTTCGCACAGCTAGCTCCGGTCTTGTCCGCCGCTAGAAACTTCGCGCTACGCGCTCGCTGCGAATACCCACCGCCTAGGGGCTGTAAATTAATTCAGTTTTGCCCCTAAAACCCCAAAAGTTTAATTTCGGCAAGCATGTATTCTGCGTATTCTTTTGCGAGTGCAAGGTTGTAGTGCGGGACTGTGTTTTGTGTATATTCAGCAAGGGCTGCCTGTATAACTGGCGCGAACTTCCTGACCGCGCTTTCTGGCAGGTTTTTAAGCGCCCATTCACCGCCTTCTTTTTTTGAAAGCAGAATATTTTCTTTTTGAAACGCAAGGACGCGCGTAAGATTAAGCGTAATGTACATTGTGTTTTCGGCGATGTCGTCTGGAGCGTCACAAATGTCGTTCCATATGGAATCCAAGTAGTTTTCGGGTGGAACTTCGCCGAAAACTTCCGCTGCAGGCAGCCCGTAAAGACACTTGCCATGCGCCCGGATATTCGTGAAGTGCGCCGCTAAGTCTACGTCCGTTCCTTTCATTTTCTGAACATAGTCTGTTGGGTTTTCTGTAAACCATTTTATGTGATGCTCTGAAAAATGAAGCAAAAATGGCGTTGGGTAAACGAATGGTTTGCAGACTTCGCGGCGTACTATGCTCATCTCAATTCCTTTTGCGGGAGCGTTTTCATTGAGTGAGAGCACCATATCGACATAAGCGTGTTTTGTGTTGTCACTCAGGTCGCTTTCCACAACTACAATAAAATCAAGGTCACTTTTTTCCGGGTTAAAGCATCCCATTGTAGCGGAGCCGTGAAGGTAAATACCTACAAGGTTTTCGCCCAGAATCTCCTGTGACCCGGTAACATAGTGTTCTATAATAAAATCTATTGGTTTCACTGTTCCCTTCTATATTAACTCCGAGAGTTTACTGTTTTTGTCTTACTTCATGATCTTTCAGCCACTTTACGGATTTACGTAGTGCCTCGATTGTTTTTGTTTCAAGAACGCAACGGCTGTTCTGTTTTTCAGCGAGGCGCAAGCGCTCTAGGATATCGATTTCACCGTCGCCAAGCGCAAGGTGGTTTTTCGGCGGTTTTTCTGAGCCGTCGTGGATATGGAAGTGTACAAGATGCTCCTCGTGGTTCATTAAAAACGGCGCGTCTTTTTCGCCTAAGGCTTTTGAGTGTCCGATATCCCACGTAAGCTTGAATTTTGGGCTTTGAAGAAGGAAATCGATCGCCTTTTGCTCGTAGTTTTTAAAGCCGTCCGTGTTCTCAACGCATATGATAATCGGCGCATCGTAAATCCATTTTTCGCACGAATCGCGGAAATGGCTGAAAGATGCCATGTAAGTCTCAAAATCGCGTTCATACATTTGGACTTTGCGGTCAGGCAGCGTGATAAAAATGCCGTGATGCATGTGCATGTTGATTACAAGCGGCTGAGCGCGGTTTCCATATGTGTCGCGCAGGTTTATGAACTGCTTTGCAACCGCGATCGTGCGGCGGACTGTTTCCAAATAAGCGCCTGTAACGAGCGGATTAAAATCGGCAATGTTGAGGTTTTCATCAAGGGGAATAGTGTAATAAATACCGGCGTTTTTTGCCGCATCAATGAAATACGTAGTGTTTTCAAGCTTATCAATCTGATATTCCGGGAAATTCATGTTCAGCTCTATAAAGTTAAGCCCAAGTTCTGAGCATAAAGCGATGTTGTCTTTCAGTGTGCGGTTTTCAATTAATGTCGGCATTCCAAATTGTAATTTCATATTCACATTATAACGGAAATCGGGCCGGATGTCAGTGAGACCAAGGTTTTTATTTTCATATCGCTGTGGGGTTTGGGGCGTAGCCCCAGGAGAGAGGGTAGGCGGCAACCGTGTGCCGCCGTAGGGGGAGACTTCCCCCCTTTAAAAAAAAACAGTTGACAAATAAAAATTTATTTGATACAACATAATTGTATCAAATATAAATACTGTGAATGCGCGGACAAAAAAATCTTCCTGCGCATCAAGGAAGTATGATGGAATACGATTATCGAGAGGCAATGAAACTTTCAAATCAGCTGTGCTTTCCGCTTTATGCGGCTGCCCGGAATATCACTGCGCTGTATACGCCGTACTTGAAACCACTTGGGCTTACGTACACTCAATACATCGTTTTCCTTGTGTTGTGGGAAAAAGACGGAGTTACTGTCGGTGAGCTTTGTGAAAAACTTATGCTCGATAACGGAACTCTTTCTCCGCTTTTGAAAAAAATGCAGCAGGCGGGCTTTGTCGAGAAAAAACGCAGCGCAGAAGATGACAGAGTTGTTGTCGTTACATTAACCGAAAAGGGTAGGGGGTTGCAGGATGAGGCTAAGGAAATCCCCTTGAAAGTGGCTTCGTGCGTGAAGCTTTCACCAGAAAAGGCGCAGATGTTATACAAGCTTCTGTACGAGATTTTAGGCGGGGAACACGCCGGGTGCAAATAGTAGCGCGGTTGTGTAATTGCGCGGACTGATACGGAAAAAGCCCGATTTGTGGACTGAAAAGTGTGCGGCAATTCGGGTAAATCTATAGTTACGGAGGATCGATTATGACGGTTTATGATTTCACAGTGAAGGACAGAAAAGGAAATGATGTGAAGCTTGATGCTTACAAAGGAAAGCTTCTTCTTATTGTGAATACGGCGACTGGGTGCGGATTTACGCCTCATTACAAACCGCTTGAGGCAATGTACAAAGATTTGAAAGACAAAGGATTAGAGATTTTGGACTTTCCTTGCAATCAGTTTGCGAATCAAGCTCCTGGAAGTGATGAAGAGATCCACGATTTCTGCACGCTTAAATTTGGCACTGAATTCCCGCAGTTCGCGAAAATCGATGTGAACGGCGAAACGGCTGATCCTCTTTTTGTTCATCTTGCGACAGAAAAGCCGTTCGCGGGCTTTGGAAAAGGAATAAAGAGCGCGGCTCTTAACACGTTCACACAGATGAACAACAAGGTTTTTGGCGACAAAGCGTATATCAAGTGGAATTTTACGAAGTTCCTTGTTGACCGAGAAGGAAATGTCGTCGCGCGGTTTGAGCCGACGGCCGACATGAAAGATGTTAGGAGCGTGGTGGAAGCAGCTCTTTAACAGTTCGGTGAATGCGGGTTGCGTCGATTTTCGGCTGTGCTTGCTTTCGGCTGTGCGGCAAAAGTGCGCGAGTTGCTCTTCAATGCGTGAGTCGTGCTAGCTGTGCGCAGCCCGCGTTTGTTGTGACCTTACCGGTTCTGGCGATGCAGCTTACGGAACTCCCTTGGCGTGCAACCCGTAAGGTCGTGAAACACTTTGTTGAACGCTGTCGTTGACTGGAATCCGGCCATGAATGCGCAGTCCGTAATGGAAAATCGTTCGCTTGCAAGCAAGTTTATCGCTGTCTGTACACGGATGCTTGATAAATATGCGGGGAAAGTCATCTGCGTGTATTCATGGAAAAGCTTCGAAAAATAGTATGGACTAAGTCCTGTATGTTCTGCAACTTCTGTCTGCGCAATATTCTCGGAGGCGTGCTCTGCAATGTAGCTGCATGCCGCGCGTATATAATCCCATGACTTGTCTGAAAAACGCTCGTCGCCTATCTGCTCGCGATGTTCCTGCATTACGTATTCACCGATAACGATAAGTATCTCATAAATAACAAGCTTGCATTTCGTTTCGACAAAATACTGTTTTTTGCTATGAAGTTCGCGGATTGTGTAAATCAGCTCTTTTAGCTTACGTGTAAGCGCATGTTCTTTTTTCGTGGGGATAAGGTGACATTCGTTCAGGAATCTTGATGCCGCAATCAGGTCTGTGTTGTTTTCCATGAGACGTGATGAAAACTGCATGAAAACAGCACCGTTCTGCGGCATTCTGAGAATTTCGTGAAGCTCGCGTGGCCATACAAGCAGGATGTCACCTGCTTCGGGCGTATATATCGTTTCTCCGATTTTGTACCGGCAGCCGTCTTTTAGAACGACTGTGAATTCGGCAGCGTTGTGCCAATGTGACGGAAAAACAGACGGGATGTTATTTTCAGCAAACGTAACTCCATTGATAAGAGGGTATTTGATGATTTCTTTTTCCTGATTCGAACTTTCCTTTAGCATGTTTTAATGATAGCAAAAAATGGTCAAAATTCAATAAAAATCTTCTGTTTTTTTAGATAAACTTGCTTTATTCTTTATTTATGAGTGTAAGATTAGGAACATCTTCCCCGCTGCGTCATTCAACAGCGGAGGAATGGGCAAAAAATCAGGTTGCTTTAGGTTGCAAAGCTGTGGTTTTTCCTGTTCAGAGCGATGAGGGATTGGAAAAGATAGACGAATATAAAAAAGCTGCCGAAAAGCATGATCTCATGATCGCAGAAGTCGGCATTTGGAGAAACGCACTTTCTCTGGATCCGGAAGAACGATCCAGAGTGCGCGACTATTGCGTTGAACAGCTCCGCCTTGCGGATTATCTTGGAGCTCGGTGTGCGGTTAATGTTTCTGGGGCTTTTGGTCCACGGTGGGATGGTGGCTATAAGGCGAATTTCACGGATGAGGCACGGCGCGAGATTGTGCAGATGATTCGCGAAATTATTGACCGCGCGGACGTAAAAAACACGTATTTTACGATGGAACCTATGCCGTGGATGATTCCGACCGGCCCGAAAGATTACCTGCGTCTTTTGGAAGAAGTGGACCGCGATCGTTTTGCTGTTCACATGGATATCATCAATATGATTAATTCTGCTGACAGATATTTCCATGCGGACGAGTTCGTTGATGAATGCTTTGATCTTCTTGGAAGCAAAATAAGGAGCTGCCACATCAAGGATGTTCACCTAAGATCGGAATATACGTTCCAGCTTGAGGAGTGCGGGCCTGGTTGCGGTGAGTTTCCGCTTCGTCATTATGTTTCAAGAATAAATGACCTTGGTGATGGTATGCCGGTTATTTTAGAGCACCTTGATAAAGACGAAGAGTACATCAAGTTCATGAACTATCTGAAAGGAGAATTGAATGGATTATACTAGAATCTCCGACGCGAATATCATTACATCCCGATATATGGACAGCATTCTGATTAAAGAGCGGCTTATTGATTCTGTCGTTGCGGATACAAAGACATTGTTCTTTGGAGAGACGTTCGACATGCCTGTAATGACACCGGCGTTCTCTCATTTGGCGAACTTTGCCGGACGCGAACTTACGGGGCTTGAGGAATACTCTGTTGCCGCAAAGAACCTTAACATACTGAATTTTGTCGGCATGATGGAGAACGATATGTTCGAGCGCATTGTAAAGACCGGTGCGAAAACAGTACGCATCGTAAAGCCTTATGCGGACAACTCCAAAGTGCGTGACCAAATGCGTTTTGCTGAGGATGCCGGCGCATTCGGTATCGGCATGGATATAGACCACATTTTCGGCGAGAACGGGCTTGATGTCGTTATCGGTGAGGAAATGGCTGTGCAGACGCTTGACATGCTCCAGTCTTACGTTGAATCGACGAAACTGCCGTTCGTGGTGAAAGGCGTTTTGAGCGCGGATGATGCCGTAAAATGCGCCGATATCGGGGTGAAGGCTATTATCGTGAGTCATCACCACGGAAGATTGCCGTATGCTGTTCCGCCGATGATGGTTCTACCTGAGATAAAGGCTGCCCTTAAGGGCAGGGGAGTGAAAATTATCGTTGATTGCGGAATAGCGACCGGAGCAGATGTTTACAAAGCTCTTGCGCTTGGTGCGGATGCCGCAGCCGTAGGAAGATCGATGCTTCCGTCACTGGAAAACGGCGGTGTGGAAGGTGTTTCTGCGTTTTTGAAGGGTGTGCAGAACGAGCTGCGGTTTATTATGAGTTGCACTGGTTTCGCGAAGGTCGCGGATATCGATGACAAGTGCATTGTAAAATTATAGTCAGATTACAGGGGAAAATAGATATTATGGAGAATTTTACTTTTTATTCACCGACATTTTTTGTTTTTGGAAAAGAGACAGAGAATCAGGCGGGGGCATACGTAAAGCGTTTCGGCGGAACAAAAGTTCTTATTCACTACGGCGGCAAGAGCGCGAAAAGCTCAGGCCTTTTGGACAGAGTTGAAAAATCGCTTGATGCCGAGAATATTCCGTATGTGAGCCTTGGTGGCGTAAAGCCGAATCCCCGGAGCGGTCTTGTTTACGAAGGCATAGAGCTTTGCAAACAAGAGAAAGTAGACTTTGTGCTCGCAGTGGGCGGCGGAAGTGTAATTGACTCCGCGAAGGCTATAGCAGCCGGTGTCGTTTATGACGGCGATTTTTGGGATTTTTACAGCGGCAAGCCGATAGAGAACGCTCTTCCGATTGGAACAGTTCTTACGATAGCGGCTGCCGGAAGCGAAGGCAGTCCGGATTCCGTAATAACTAAAGAAGACGGCATGTTCAAGCGAGGAGCAAGCGGAAATGCAATTCGCCCTAAGTTCAGTATTTTGAATCCGGCATTGACGCAGACGCTTCCGCCGCATCAAACAGCCGCCGGAATAACTGACATAATGGCGCACCTTTACGAAAGATACCTTACGAACTCCAAAGAAGTTGAAGTTACGGACAGGCTTATAGAAGCCCTGCTCCTTACGATGAAGCACGAAGGTCCGCGCGTAATTGCCGATCCGAACAACTACGAAGCAAGGGCGAACATTATGTGGGCTGGTATGATGGCGCACAACAACTCTTGCGGTGTAGGCAGAAGCCAGGACTGGAACAGCCACAACATAGAGCACGAGCTTTCCGCGCTTTACGACTGCGCGCACGGAGCAGGGCTTGCGGTTACAATGCCAGCTGTGTTTAAGTATGTCATGAATCACGATGTAATGCGTTTCGCCAAGGTCGCTGTGCGCGTCTGGGGCTGCCAGATGGATTTTGACCACCCGGAGGTTACGGCTCTTGAAGGAATAGAAGCTTTGCGAAATTTCCTTATTTCGATTGGAATGCCGAAAAACTTTGCTGAGCTTGGCGCGAAAGAAGAAGATATTCCGAAGCTCGTGAATGTTCTGTGCCGCGGTGACGGAAGGCAAGGCTCTATATCTGGTTTTGTGACACTCAACGAAGAAGACTGCACAAAGATTTATGAGATGATGGTGTAGTCCTACTCGTTTTCCTGCTTGCGCTTAAGCTCCAGGTACAGTTCTTTCATGCTCGTGAGCATATCCTGATGCGGGAAGTCCGGGTTGTAAACAAGGTTTATTTCGCGCGACATCTCGAAGTTTTCAATCGTGCGGATGACCATGTGCTTTTCTTTCACGTCATTCAGGCAGAGCGACCGTCCCATAATTGAAACTCCAAAGTTGTGCCGCACTAAGTCCATAATCGTTCCAATTGAGTTTACTTCAAGCATAACGTTGAAATTGTCTATTGTCTCGTTGTGCGCTTTGAGCGTTTCTTCAAAAAGGACGCGCGTTCCAGAAGAATTTAGGCGTAGAATGAGCTTTTGCTTTTTCAGGTCTTCAAGCGTTATTGTCGGTTTTTGGGCTAGAGGATTCTCGCTTCCCATAGCGAGCACGAGCGTGTCCGTGTCGAGCCGGATTGTCTGCAGTGTCGGGTCTGGCAGGCTTCCTTCAACGATGATAAGGTCTGCCTCATAATTTTTGACAAGGCTATAAAGGTTAGTTATTGAGCCCGTGTAGATTTTTATGTGGGTTCCGGGGTTTTTCCCACAGTATTCGGCAAGAATCTCACCGAGTCCGCTCATTTCCGCGGTGCGCGTTATGCCCAGAATGATGTGGCGGTTTTTTGTCTCCATGTCTTTGAGCGTCTGGTGACATCTGTTGTATAGCGCTTGAATACGTTTCGCGCTGGAGACTACGGCTTCTCCCTGCTCTGTGATTTTCATGATACCTTCGCTGTACTGAAAAATCTTGCAGTTGAACTCGTTTTCCAGCGTTTTTATTTGCTGGGAAATTGCGGGCTGAGTAAGGTTGAGCATTTCGGCAGCCTTAGAGATGCTTTTTGTTTCTGCGACCGCGAGTAGTGAGTATAGCCGTTGATTGATCAATTTGTCCCCCGTGCATGTGCTGTGCAGTATAAGCTGACTGTGCGCTATAAAATCAACTTATATATCTATAGATTAATATAAATTGCGATTATATGCAACAGTCTGAGCTTATATGCTTTGCGCACTGCCTGCTATTAAACGCAACGGGCAGTCGGATCGGGGAAAACTTAAAAAAACTGATTAGAATCTTATGTCGAGCACCGTAACGTCGTCCGGCAGCATCGCGTTACCAATCCAGCCGTCTACCGTTTTTTGTACTGTTTCACCGACTTCTTCATCCTTTTTGCTGTAAAGGTTGATGAAGAATTCTTTTGCGCGGTCATCGTCATAGCGGATACCGTCCTCGGTCTGCATGTCGGTGAAACCGTCGGAGTAAAGCGCCAGATGCATGTCTTTCTTTATTGGGATGGCAACGAATGGTTTTGAATCATCAGATACATTCGAAAGGGCCTCTTTCACAGACCCCATTCCAAGAGGCGGCAAGCCCGGCTTAACCGAAGCAATCTTCACCCTACGTCCTTCTTCGCCTTCCTCCGCGAAAAGCAGGTAAACTGTGGTGTGTCCGCAGTTGTACAGATATAGCTGGTTTCGGGCGGTATCCACATAACAAATCGCCGCCGTGATAAAACTGCCCACGGGAACTGTCGTCTGCAGATACTCGTCAAGAAGTGATATTATCATGCCGGGATGCGTAGGTTTGTCTTTCATGAACTTCATCGTATTGAAGAACGAGCCGACGGCTATTGTAAGAAGCGAAGCCGCAACGTTTTTTCCCGAAACGTCGAAGCAGCTTATAAGATACTTTGAGTTTCCGCCCGATTCGTTGCCTGCTATCGGATAAATTTGGTAGAAATCGCCGCCGAGCGTGTTTGCCATTCTGTTCCAGCAAGTTGCACGGAAAGGCAGATCAGGAATTTTTCTCGGGTCTGGGAGTAGCTCCTGCTGAATAACGAAGGCTTTCTCCATATCCTGTTCGCGAATAAGCGCGATACGCTCAAGGAAGTCGTCCAAAGAGACTATTCCAAAAAACGTCCTGTTGTTGTAGTAGACTGGAAAATAAAGGACACCGTCCTTTCTGTTTATTTCTGAAACCTTTGTCAAAGCTTTCTCGATAAAGTCGCGTGCGTTCAAAAAAATGGATACAGGAGAAACATAATCGCTTATGTTTTTCGCGGTAAGACGTTTCCAAGCTGTATTTGTTGCTGCTGCCGCAGTCTTGCGGTCTATAATACCTATTCCGCCTGTACTGTATTCAACAGGAATAGCCATAAGATCAGGCTGATCCTGAAACATCTCTACTATCATATCTATCGTGTTTTCTCCGCTGACCGGCTCTACATATTTAGTAATCGAACCGACCTGCTTGAATGAGAAATTGCCTGAAATCTGACCGGCTGAGCCTTCTTCTGGTTCCGGTGTCACAAAATCATTAAAATCGATATTTTCCATAAAAGTTGTCTCCCTTTTTCAACTTTCAAATTACAAATGGCACAAATCTAGAGCCTGCTGACAAAATACGGACTCTTTTAATATTCTACACCAACATTTGTAATATCGGCAAATAGAAAATGCAACTGAACGATATGATTCGTACCAGGAGTGTATAACGATTCTCGCGTCGGGGTGAACCGATTCCGTTTTGACCAGTTTTAGATAACTCTTCTGATAATCTGAAAATTATTGGTGTCAGGTGCTAAAATCTCTGGACATCTCTGATGTTTTTGAGTAAACTTTAAGTGATTCGGGTGGTTAACTCAGTGGTAGAGTGCTACCTTCACACGGTAGAAGTCATTGGTTCAAATCCAATACCACCTATATATAGCCTGAAAAGCAAGGTGTGGAGAAGCTCGTGAGCAATGGAAATTTTGTATCGATACTTGATTCTTCCTTGCGTGATGGCGCTCAAGGCGAGGGAATAAGCTTCTCTCTTCAGGACAAACTTTCCATTGTAAAAGCTCTTGACAATCTCGGAGTTGCCTACATCGAGGCTGGAAACCCAGCTTCAAACCCAAAAGATGCAGAGTTCTTCCAAAAAGCAAAATCATTTTCACTTAATAACGCAAAACTTGTAGCATTCGGTTCTACCCGCCGGAAAAACATTTCGTGCGATAGTGACGATGCGCTTTCTGCTTTGCTTAGTGCAGAGACCCCGGTTGTCACGATATTCGGAAAATCATGGCTTTCTCAAGTGAAAACGATTCTCCATGTTTCACCGGAAGAAAATCTTGATATGATACGTGAGTCTGTCTCGTTTATTAAAGAACACGGCCGTACCGTAATTTTTGACGCGGAGCATTTTTTTGACGGATGGAAGCAGAACGGCGAATATGCATTGAAGACGTTGGAAGCCGCGGTTGAAGGCGGAGCTTCTATAGTTACGCTCTGTGATACGAAAGGTGGTGCAATGCCGCTCGATGTTTACGAGCCAGTTTTTACGGTTGTACGGCGGCTTGTAAGAAAGACAGAAATCGGGATTCACACACACAACGACGCAGGACTTGCTGTTGCAAACTCGCTTATGGCGATACATGCAGGGGCATCACATGTTCAGGGAACGATGCTCGGTTTTGGAGAGCGTTCCGGTAATGCGAACCTTTCGACAATCATAGCGAATTTGGAGCTTAAGCTTGGTTACAAATGCTTGCCGGACGGACAGATAGCAGAACTTACGCCTGCATGTCGTAAAATAGCGGAGATAACTAACATCAGCCTTGATCAGGGGATGCCGTATATCGGGTTGAATGCGTTCGCGCACAAAGCTGGAATGCATACGGATGCTGTTCTTAAGGATTCGTCCGCGTATGAGCATGTAAATCCGTCAGTTGTGGGTAATAACCGTGTAATTCTTATAAGCGAGGTGACAGGTCGCTCGGCCATAATTGAGAAACTTCACAGCGCTTTCCCGGAAATAACGAAAGACAGTCCCGTTGCCGCAAAAATCGTCAGCCGCATAAAGGCTCTTGAAAAAGACGGATACCAGTTTGAAGGCGCGGAGGGCAGTTTCAACTTGTTGGCGCGGAAGATTCTTGGAAAATACAAGCCGTTTTTTTCTTTACAATATTATAAAGTGATAGGCGAGCAGCATGTCGATGGCAATCCAGCGACTGCTTTTGCGCAGATAAAAATAAGCGTCAATGGGGAAACAACGATAACAGCCGGTGAAGGTCTCGGTCCTGTCCATGCGCTCGACGTTGCGCTCCGTTCCGCCTTGGAAAAGTTCTATCCGGCTGTGCGGACGATGCGACTGACCGATTTCAAGGTGCGTGTTCTTGATTCTAAAGACGCTACGGCTGCGAAAGTCCGTGTTCTTGTTGAGTCTACGGACGGACGCAACGTATGGACGACGGTCGGGGTCTCCACCGACTTGATAGAGGCTTCTTGGATTGCGCTTGTAGATTCTTTTGAGTATAAGCTCAGCGTGTCGTAATAACGTTTTTTTTTTAGCAAGAATTCTTGCGCATCATCTTAGTGGGCTTTGCTACCACTCCAAAAACGGTTTCCTGCAATGTTGCCAGCATTTCCCAGTGCGTTATTGTTGCTTGACCGCTGCCTCAAGAGCTGTGATGAACATCGCTTCAAGTGCGGGAATCCTGTTCTCGTAAGGCAGATGCTCCTCAACTTTTACGCATGAGTCCGTGTGTGTCAGTATCGATAGAGCCTTTTTTCCGAGCCATGCGGCGTTGCAGTAAAGCGCGTAAGTTTCCATATCCTGAACAAGGCAACCCATTCGTGCCCACGGTTCCCATGAGCTTTTGCCTGTTATTTCATTCAGTGCATTGTAATCAGAAAAGTAATCAGAAGAGAAAACCCCGCCTTCGAAATGTCTGTAACCATGTGCGTCAGCGGTGTCTACCGCCTTTGCCATCAGTCTGTAATCTGCCGCTGGTGAAAACGTTCCCGGTAAATTATATTGACGTGCCCAGTTAGAATCTGTTGATGCTGTCGTTGCAATAACAAGGTCGCCCGGCTTAAGAAAACCTTGAAGTCCGCCGGCGGTTCCTATCCGGATTATTTGTTTGACGTCGTATATTTTAAAAAGCTCGTAACTGTAAATTCCGCATGACGGGCCACCCATTCCAGAGCCCATGACTGTAATTCTCGCGCTTTTTCCGTCTTCGCCCGTATAAAAGCCCGTAAATCCGAGCATATTCCTGGTGTCTGTTATTTTCTTTACGTCTTTGAGATGTTTTTTTGCAATATATTCGGCCCTCAAAGGATCTCCCGGCAAAAGGACTGTTTCCGCTATGTCGCCGGCGGATGCGGCATTGTGTGGTGTAGACATATCTTCATTATAGCACAGGTTCTGTCCTGTGGACAAGAAAATCGCAACTCAAAGTATTTCCGAATGAGACAGCCTATTCCCAAAAATTCGTCATTTATGTTATATATAGAAGAATGAAGTACACATACAGAACAAAAGGCACTTGCTCAACTGCAATTTCATTCGATATTGATAATGATGTTATCCGTAATGTTTCTTTTACCGGCGGCTGTAACGGCAACTTGAAAGCGATTTCCAAGCTTGTCGATGGAATGACTGTCACTCAAATAGAAGAAAAGCTTAAAGGAAACTTATGCGGCATGAAAAACACTTCATGTGCGGATCAGCTAGCTATTGCTGTGCGCGAAGCTTTTGAGTCGAAATAACAGCCTCTCGTTGGACGAAATCTGATGATTGCTTATCGACGTTTTGCTTCGCAAAAGTGCAATTTTTTTGCGGACTTGGGGTATTCGCAACGAGCGCGTATGCGCGAAGTTTCTAGCGGTGGACAAGCCTCCGCAGTCCGCGCCCAAGGCGATTGAGGAGCTGGGACGAGGAGGGGGAGACTTCCACCTTCCATATCTCCGATAAATCGTACTCGCTAGCAATTTCACCCTTAAAATCTTTTCTTTGATTCTTCATTTTTAAAATTATTTTTTCCTTGCATCGCACCATCTGTTGATATACCCTGATGATGGGAGCGCGGATGAACGGTAGATATGTCCTTATTGTAGATGACAACCTTATCGCAAGAGCTATTCTAAAGAATATTTTCAACAAAGAATTCGATATTCTGGAAGCGGAGAATGGCAAAATCGGGCTTGATTTTGTGTGCAAGTATGGTGAATCAATTGCTGTAATTCTTCTCGACCTTGTGATGCCGGAGATGGACGGCTATGAGTTTCTTGCTGAAATCAAAAAGAGAAATATGCTCAGCCTTATACCGGTCATCGTAGTTTCGGCAGACAGCGACAGTTCCATTGAGTCTAATATTTTGGACCAAGGCGCATCCGATATGATAGCTACGCCTATTGAACCTAATATTGTCAAGCGTCGTGTCGAGAATGTCATCAGCGCAAACAATTATCGTCATAACCTTGAGGCAATGACAAAAAGCCTTTCCTCAGAGATTGAGCAGTCGAACAGCATGATTGTTGACACACTTTGTTCTATTATAGAGCAAAGAAATCTTGAATCAGGCCAGCACATTAAAAGAATCCGCTCGTTCACGGACATTATATTGCGTTATCTGGCTGAAAACTGTGACGATGTGAACCTTGACGAAAGCATGATAGATTGTATTTCGCGCGCTTCAACCCTGCATGATATCGGAAAAATCGTTATTCCGGATTCTATCCTCAACAAACCATCTCGTCTTACGGCGGAAGAGTTCGAGGTGATGAAGTCGCATTCGGTGGAAGGCGCGAACATAATTCGCAAGCTTAGTTTCATCCGGCAAAAGAATTATCTGGAGTATGCTTGGCAGATAGCTATGTATCACCACGAGCGATGGGATGGAAAGGGATACCCGGAAGGATTGTCAGGCGATGCGATACCTCTTTGTGCTCAGGCTGTTTCTATAGCCGATGTCTATGATGCGCTTACGACTCATCGTGTTTATAAGCCTGTTATTCCGCACCAGAAAGCAGTTGTTATGATTCTGAACGGCGAATGCGGAGCTTTTTCCGAACAAATGAAACGTGCGCTCCGTGCAGTTGCGCCGAAATTTGAGGAACTTTCAGGTATGTTCCGTGATGGCAGGGTCCCGAAATCGTTTGATTTTGAAAAATCAGCTTCCTCTAACGACGATGTTTTGGACGAGGCTTTCCGCTCGGACTATTATAAATATGTAACTTCTCTTCAAATTATAGACGGTTATGTGTTCGAAGTTGATTATGATTCTCGGGTATACAAACTTGTTTATCCTAACAAAAGTCCTTTCTTGAATTTGCATGCTTGTGCTGATTTTTACGAGGATACATGCGCATTTGTTGAAAATTTCATTCATCCAGATGATCAATCAGGCCTTTTGGAGCAGTTGAAAACTGATATGCACCTTATCGTAGCAGGTCATAATGTGCATAGTTCCTGTGAAGCCCGTATGCGCCTTTCTGAACAAGAAGAATACAAGCGGTATGTGTTTTCACAAATACGAATCGATATGCAGTCTGTAGAACAGCATAAATCGCTTGTAGTTATTAGAGAGGCAGATGACGAGAAGCCTTGTGGTACGGAAAGTTGTGTCGTGAGCGATATAGAGGATATTCAGTCTTCGCTTGCGGAATTCAACGGAATCGGCGTGTCGTGCGATATGCTTTATGAAGTGTTGCGCCGCGAGCGGGATATTCTGTTTGGTTTCAATATAGATACGGGTTCCATTGCTTTTGACAACCGGAACGAGGAGCTTTTTGCATCCGGTGTTCCGGGCACTATACATGAGCTTTTTGAAGGCAATAGGCTTTCTGTCCACCCCGATGATGTTCCTGTTTTCATGGATATGCTTGAAAAAATTATGCTTGGGGAGCTTTCCGGCAGCGTTGAGCTCCGCGTTATGTCGCGTAGAGGGGATTACGTACGTCTTTATGGCGAGGCGTTCCCTCTTCTTACAGAAGGTGTGGTTTCGCATGTTGTGCTGGCGCTTAAGACAAGCTATCGTTAATATTTAGACATTAGAATTAATGATTTGGCGCGGGCCGGACGGCGGCTTCTCCGCCTTCCAGTTTTCCGGTGTTCCGGGGTTTGCTAGCGCGCATTCGCAGTCAGCTCGCTGCCTGCGAACGTTCCGCCCCTCCACCCCGGTGCGTGCATTCATGTGAATTTTTAATTTTTTCTCTGTTTTGAAAAAAATTTGCTTGACAAAATAAAAATGTTGCTGTATATTTCTTATCCGTTGCTGCTGAAAAGCACCGCAACAAAGCCGCTGGTTTTCAGCAAAAAAAATGAAAAAAAAACGGCGAAAAGGTATTGACAGTTTTTATGCTGTGTGATAGAGTGATTTCCGTTGCGCCCCAAAAGAGCGCGGCGGAAAGAAAGCTTCCTTCTTAAGAAACTTGAAAAAAAAGTTAAAAAAAAGAAGGAAAGGGTATTGACAAAAAAAGCAGAAAGGATATATAATCCTTCTTGCTTGCGATAAAGCAGCCTGACGGCGGACGAAAGCCGGAGGGCAGGGATGTTTGAAAGAAGAGGGAAGGAAAGAAACGAAAAGCAAGTAGTATGGTTTCCATACGAAAGCCAACAGCAGGTTCTGCGGCAAGATTCTCTTGGGGGTCTTGCCGGAACGAAAACCAAGAATAGATACGTCCTTCTACGGGAGGACGGGTTCCTTGAACAAAAGCGAGGGACGGACTTTTTGATTTTGTCATCAGGCCCTTCGGGGCTTAATGAATAAATGATGGAGAGTTTGATCCTGGCTCAGAACGAACGCTGGCGGCGCGTCTTAAGCATGCAAGTCGAACGGCAAGGCGGGTGCTTGCACCTGCCCCAGAGTGGCGGACTGGTGAGTAACACGTGGGTGACATACCCCCCGGACGGGGATAGCCGGTAGAAATACCGGGTAATACCGGATACGGTCGCGCAGGTTAGAGCTGCGCGAGGAAAGGAGCTGCGGCTCCGTCGGGGGAATGGCCCGCGGCCTATTAGTTAGTTGGTGGGGTAAAGGCCTACCAAGGCGATGACGGGTATCCGGCCTGAGAGGGTGAACGGACACATTGGGACTGAGATACGGCCCAGACTCCTACGGGAGGCAG
>JAEEGL011163619.1_pt1 | contig 19987 bp, 14 predicted proteins | sample 9134231 | NCBI WGS metagenome assembly JAEEGL01 (sample SAMN16246548, study PRJNA631951) | gut metagenome | biome: gut microbiome; feature: rumen; material: fiber-attached | host: Bos | place: Iran: Karaj | collected 2018-10
AGGAAGCACTTATGAAGGCAGCTAAGGAAAGAGCAGCAGCCGCAGCAGCTAAGGCAGCCGCAGCTGCTCAGGCAGGCAATGCAGCTCCTGCAGCAAATGCAGCTACGGCAGCTAATGCAACAGCACCTGCACAGGCAGCACCTGCTGAAAAGAAGGAAGAGCCTAAGGCTTAATAAATTACTTAAATTTGATTATGATTCGAAAGATAAGAGTTAAAGGGGCGGTACAGGGAGTTGGTTATCGCCCCTTTATTGCTGAAAAAGCAACTGAATATAACCTCAAGGGACAGGTTAAAAATATTGGGGCAGCTGTTGATATTCTTTTAATAGGTGCGAAGGAAGACGTTTATGCTTTCACGCAGTCACTAAAGACAGAATATCCCGCAGGTGCTTTTATTATTGGTGTGTCAGTACTTGAAGAAGCTGAGGAAAACGATAATTTTGCAGAAGAATTTACTTCTTTTAAAATCGCTGAAAGCGGTGAAATAGACCTGAGCAGTGAACTGCCTGTATTTTTGCCTGATATTGGTATCTGCGATGACTGTATGGATGAGCTTCTTGACAAGAACGACAGAAGATATAATTATCCCTTGATCAGCTGCGCCGGATGTGGTCCTAGAATAAGTATCCTTAATAAGCTTCCCTATGACAGAAATACTACAACTATGGAAGACTTTGAGATGTGCCCTTCCTGCAAAAAAGAGTATTTATTCGGAAGAAGAAGGCATGCTCAGACAATTTCCTGCCATGACTGTGGCCCTCAGATGATACTTAAGGCCCTTAACCAAAATGAGACTATAAAGGATTCCCAAAAGGAAGCTGACCCTGTTTTAACATCTATAGAAATTCTGAATAAAGGCGGAATTATAGCTTTAAAAGGCATTTCCGGCTATCAGCTTGTTTGTCTTCCCAATGATGAGAGCGCTAAAAGGTTAAGGCAAATAAAAGGAAGAGAGAACAAGCCCTTTGCTGTAATGTTTTCTGATATAAAAGCCATTGAAGAATACTGCTATGTTAATGATGAGGAGAAAAAACTCCTTAGTTCAATGGCAAGACCCATAGTTTTACTAAATAAGAAAAAAGATTTCCCTTATGAGGTATGCAGAGAAAGCGCATATATCGGAGCATTTCTTCCATCCTCAGGAGTTCACAGGCTTATCCTTGATAAGACAGGACCTTTGATCGTAACTAGCGCAAACAGGTCTGATGAGCCCATGATATTCGAGGATGAAAAAATCTTTGAGAAGTTTCTTAATCCAAGTCAGACAGACGATAATCTGAATGTAGATGCAGTTCTTTATCACAAAAGAAGGATCAAGATAGCTCAGGATGATTCAGTGACCTTTGTTATAAGGACTTCTAAGGGATATTCAATGCAGTTTGTAAGAAGAGCAAGAGGCTATTTCCCATTGCCGATTTTTCTTGATAAAGACTATGGAGAAAGAAATGTCCTTGCAATGGGTGCTGACTTAAAGAACACCTTCGCTTTTGCAAGGAAAGACCGAGTTATTTTAACCCAGCATCTTGGTGATCTTAAGGATTTAGATGTACTACTTGAATATAAAGAGCTTTTGCCTTATTATAAAAAGCTCTTTAGCTTTGAAGAAGAAAAAATAGTTTGTGATATGCACCCCGGCTATTTTTCTGTTAGAAAAGCTAAGAATTTAGCTGAGCGTAGCGGAAAGAGTATCACATATCTTCAGCATCATGAAGCCCATGCATATTCTGTCATGGCAGAAGAAGGACTTGAAAGCTGTATAGCCATTTCCTTTGATGGAACAGGCTATGGAAAAGATGAGAAGATCTGGGGTGGGGAGTATTTTTACATAGATAAGACAAGCTGCAGCAGAATGGGGCATATGTCATATGTTAAACTCTGCGGCGGAGATCAGGCTTCTAAAAAAGCCGATATGGTAAGAGACTGTTACAAACTTGCCGGGGATGTTTGCAGTGATGTACCGGACATAATAAAGGCAGCTGTTTCGCAAAATATAAATACCTTCGAGACCTCTTCGGTTGGAAGGCTTTTTGACGGCGTTTCATCACTTCTTGGAATCTGTGACTATAATTCCTATGAGGGTGAATGTGCCTCAAGACTTGAAAAGAAGGCCTGGGAGTACACAGGGGTTGATATGCCTGAGCTTCTTCTTCCTGTTTGCGAAGATGAAGAAGGCTGCATAATAACTGATCAGATTTATTTTTTTAAGAACATTCTGGAAACAGTAAATGAAGGAAAGTACAAGACAGAGATAACTGCTTTTGCTTTTCACGCTGCTATAATCACTGCTATAAAAAAAGTATGTGATATAATTAGCGCAAAAACCGGAGAAAAGAAGGTCTGCTTATCAGGAGGCGTATTTCAGAACAGACTGCTTCTTACCAAGACAGTCAATCTGCTTTCGATAAGCGGTTATAAGGTTTACTGGAATAAAAAGGTTCCGGCAAACGATGCAGGAATCGCCCTTGGACAGGCATATTTTGGACTATTGGATTAGAAAGGATTTTTTATGTGCGTAGCAATACCGGGTAAGGTAATTAAACTGGATGGAACAAAAGCAAGCGTGGATTTTTCCGGAAATATTGTAACAGCTGAGGCCGGACTTGTTAATGTAAAGATAGGCGATAGAGTTCTTGTTCACGCCGGTTGCATAATACAGACAATGGATGACAAGCTCGCTGATGAGATGGAAGAGCTTTTTAATGAGATTGAGGGGCTGAGCATCTGATGAATATTGAGGATATTGTTAAGGCGCTTAAGGAGTATGATGGCGAGGAAGTCCGAATCATGGAGGTCTGTGGAACTCATACGGCTGCTATTTCCGAAAATGGAATCCCGTCCATGCTTTCTCCTAAGATAAAACTTATATCTGGCCCCGGCTGCCCTGTATGTGTGACAGTTACTGCGGTCATTGATAAGCTTGTTTCACTTTCTTTAGAAGAAAAGACCTGTATCCTGACCTTTGGCGATCTTATAAGAGTCAAGGGAACACATGAGTCACTTGCTGATGCCAAGGCAAGAGGCGGGAGAGTTAAGATGGTTTATTCTCCCATGGAAAGCGTAAAGCTGGCAAAAGAGGATCCTGAAACCACCTATGTTTTTGCTGCAATTGGTTTTGAGACCACAACTCCTGTTTACGCAATGCTTTTGCAGGAGGCTGAAAAAGAGGGACTTAAGAACCTTAAGCTTGTAACCTCTCTTAAGACAATGCCTGAGGTTATTCGCTGGGTTGTAAATAACGGTGCTAAAATAGATGGATTTATAGCCCCCGGTCATGTCGCTGCAATTACAGGTAGCAAAATATTTGAAGATTTGTCCAAAGAGCTGGGTATTCCTTTTGTGGTTTCCGGCTTTGAAGGAAAAGAACTGCTTCTTACCATTTATGCTCTTGTTTCCATGAAGGGAAAAGAGGGCATGAAAAATCTTTATAAGGAAGTTGTGTCCTATGAGGGCAATGACAAAGCTAAAGAAGCGGTAAATAAGTATTTTGAGCCTTCTGATTCTTCCTGGAGAGGAATGGGGAAGATTCCCGGCTCCGGAATGGCGCTAAAAAAAGAATATAGTTTCTTTGATGCAGGAAGCACCGGACTTGATGAGGACAATATGCCGGCAGGCTGTCAGTGTGCTAATGTGCTGGTAGGCAAGCTCTATCCTTATGAGTGCCCTTTGTTTGGCAAGGCCTGCACCCCTGAAAATGCCCATGGAGCCTGCATGGTTTCGACAGAAGGAAGCTGTTATAACTATTTTATATCCGGAAGAAGAGGATAAGATAATCGGAGAGAACTTATGAAGATAACTATGGCACATGGAAGCGGCGGAGAATCCACTTCCAGGCTAATAAAAGATATTTTTGCAAAACATTTCCATAATGAGATACTTGATAAACTTGAAGATTCTGCAGTTGTAAAAGGCTCAGGGAAGCTTGCTGTTACTACAGACAGCTTTGTCGTACAGCCTATAATTTTTCCCGGCGGAGACATTGGAAGACTATCTGTTTGCGGAACAGTCAATGATCTTCTGATGAGCGGCGCAAGACCACAGTATATTACCTGTGGCTGTATTCTCGAGGAAGGACTAAGTATCGACGTCCTTGACAGCGTAATTGCTTCTTTTGCTAAGACCTGTGAAGAAGCAGGGGTAAAGGTTGTAACCGGCGATACCAAGGTAATTGAAAACAAAGGCGGAGAGCCCGGACTTATCATAAATACCTCAGGTGTTGGATTTATTGATGATGATCTTGATGTTCCCGGGCCATTTAACCTTAAGGACGGCGACAAGATTATTATTTCCGGTAATCTAGGTGATCATCACGCTGCGATTCTTGGAAAAAGAATGGGTATTGATAGTAGTATAGTTTCCGATGCTGCTCCTTTAAAAGAGATGGTATTTGCGCTCCTTGATAATAATATCAAGGTCCATGCCATGAGAGACGTCACAAGAGGCGGCCTTGGAACAGTACTTAATGAATTTGCAGAGAGCTCTAAGGTAAGCATCGAGCTTTCTGAGGATAAGCTCCCTGTTTCTGACGCTGTGAGGAATTTCTGCGGAATGCTCGGACTTGACCCAATGTACATGGGCAATGAGGGCAAAATGGTACTTGCTGTTGACAGTAGTGATGCAGAAAGAGCAGTTGAGCTTATAAGAGCATCGAAGTATGGCGAAGCGGCCTGTATTATAGGCGAGGTTCATAAATCCGAGAGTGAATCCGATATAATAAATGTGACACTTCGCACTAAGATCGGCGGAAAAAGAGTTGTTGGCCTAATGTATGGAGAAGGTCTTCCAAGGATTTGTTAAAAGTTGTAAAATAAAAACTGCCTTTAGACAAAAAGTTTAGTTATTTTGGTTTTTGACTTTACGTATATTATTTATTACCATGATGATATGGTAGAAAAGTTATAAGGCGTTCATGCCTTCAACGAGACAATTCGTTTTACCTGTCATTGATGTATATAGAGAGATTGCTTCGAGAGGATATTGGATGGAATTTAAGAGAATAAATAAAGATACTGTGACCTGTATCATCACTGAGGATGATATGGATGAACAGGGAATAAAGCTTGAAGATCTGTTTGAAAAGAAGAAAGAAGCGATGGATTTTCTTCATGATGTCATGAAAAAGGCAGAGGAAGAGGTTGACTATAAGCCAACCGGTGCTTTCATGCCCATGCAGATAACTGTACTTCCGGATCATTCCATTTCACTTACACTTTCAGAAAATGCTTCTGCCTCCTTTGGCGAGATTTTAAAGAACCTTACCGAGAAGGCAGGATTAAAGATTCCTAAGGATGTTCTTGAGGATATTGGAGATGCTGCTAATGACGAGCGTATTAACAGACTCAACGAATATCTTAAGAGCCTTAAACAGCTTACAAACTCTGTTAAGAACATTATGGAAGAGAGCGGACTTGCAGAAAACACTGACAAGGTTTCAATAAATGTCAATGAAACACCTGCTTCAGCGCAGGATAAGGCAGCAAGGATCAGCAGCGGAGCTAAGAAGGATCCACAGACTATAGCTGCTGAGAAGAAGGCTATCAGAGATCAGAACAGACTTAAGTTCCATGAGTATGTTTTCAGATTTGAGGACCTTCACACAGTTATTGAGTTCTGCAGCAAGGCTCCAAAGGATACCTGTATTTCCAGTTCTCTTTACAAGAATTCTAAAGATGGAAGATTTTACCTTGATCTTAAGAGAGAGACTGAGGATCCCAAGGTGTTTGCAGCTTTATTCACTATGGCTTATGAATTTGCTCATTTCCAGGCGACAAATAAGAATGTGATCGCATATATGAAGGAAAACTACGAGCTCCTTGTAGCAGACAATGCTATTTCAAGCCTTTCTTCTGTGTAATAAAGCAAAAAAGAGCGTAATTTGAAGTATTGTGGGATAATCAAACTTTTTGAGGGTTTGCCAAGCGTTTTGAGGGTCTGACTTTGAGGGTCAGGCCCTTTAATATGGGGAGTTTTTGAGGGCCGATAATTTAGTCCAAGAACCATCATAAGAGAAGAAGGAAGTGCAGGGAATGATCCCTACATAGACAAAACCAGGATTAGTCAGTTTGAACAACTGATTAACCCTGTTTTTTTTATTATCACAGTAGACCCTCAAAAACTTTGAATACCCGTTTTATGTTGAATCATTAAATGACTCAATGCGAAATGCCCCGGCGGCTTTTTTGTAGTAAAAGTTAAAAAAATATAAAGTTTTCAGATGGACATGCACTGCTTTTTTTATCAATATATAATTAATAATAATATGGTGTGTGGGATACGAAAGTGAGCGATGAGCATATGAATTCTAAAATTGAACAGAGACGTGGGATAAACAAAAATCAGAAGGCATGGAAATACATTCGGGATGTGAATGGTATTTCACTAAAGAATCTGAACACGGTGGCAATATATGACGGTAACTTTGAGTATACATATGGTCAGATGTTCAGAGAATGGGAGAGGTATGCAGCTGTATTTTCAAATCTTGGAATGACCCGAACAGAGGGATCAAGAGTTGGCGTTTTGGGTTCGACAAGTGCACAGGTGCTCTTTGCGGTTTATGGTCTTAACATGACGGGAGCATCAGTTTCCATTGTGCCATCTTACAGCGCATTCTTTCCACATAAGATTCTGGACACCATAAAGAGTGAAAAACTTACTGATTTCATAGTCACCGATGATTTTGCTCAGCCCAATCTGATAAATGAGCTGTTCGTTCACAGGACTGAGCTTGGAATCAATAACGTTATCATACTTCATGTACCGGTAGGTGGGGTTACAGTCAATTCACTTCTGACCACATTTCAGGAGATGAAGTATATGCAGATAAAGGGTTACTATGCTCCAATCTGTATGGATGAGCTTCTTGCTGCTTTTGAAAATACCCCTGTAAGCTACGATCTGGATGATAGTGATGATGATGCGTTTATTCTGCATACATCGGGAACCACAAGCGGGGTCGGCAAACCGATTGTTCTTTCTGATTATTCTTTTAACTCTGCGGTTGCCAGTTTCTATGAGATGGATAACCTGAATCTTCCCTATGACGAACTGGTGACAGCTGTGATCGTTGATCTCAGCAATGCCTATGGGATAGTGGATCAGGTTCATCTGCCCTTTGCCATGGGAGCAGCTGTTGTCATGACACCGGGTGGAGTATTAAATCCCTGGTTTTACAAGGCTATTCCTGAGTATAAGATTAGCTTTCTGTTTACCATCAGTGCCATGTTTGAGAGATGGCTCAAAATGCCTGAACGCAAGGAACTGGATTTTTCAAGTCTTAAGTTTGTTGCTATTGGCGGTTCTGCGGTGTCAGCAACTGATAAGAAGAGATTTGCTAAGTTTATGAAGGAGCATGGAGCCGGGGAGATTTCAATTCTCAACGGCTATGGAGTCTCGGAACTCTGCGGTGCATGCTGCCTTTCGTCACCTGATCTTGAAGATGAGTCAATCGGATATCCACTGCCCGGAGTCAGTGTCAGGCTATATGACGAAGAGAAGGGCTGTTTCCTGCCGGAGGGAGATGAACCTTCTGAGGGAGTGATGTATCTGAGTGCTCCCTTTGTTGCAACGACCTGTATTGATGGAAAAGAGATACTGAAGGCGGAGTACATAGATGAAAGGCCGTATATCTGCACCAATGATCTAGTGCGGGTTGATGAGGACGGGAAAGTGACTTTCCTTGGAAGAGCTAACCGTTACTTTATCAATGATGAGGGCAGAAAATATGAATCGGGACGTGTGGAGACAGAGATTGCAAGGCAGTCCGGTATAGAGAACTGCTGTGTGGTTCCGGTATATGTCAAGACTACACACGACAATATGCCGATGCTCTGTGTGCAGCCCCTTGAGGAAGAGAAGAATGTAAAAGATACTGTCCTGAACGCCCTGAGACAGGTCTTTATCGTGGAAAAGACTCTTCCTGAAAATTATATTCCCTTCAGGGTCATGATAACGAAGAGTCTTCCAAGAAATGGAAACGGAAAAATTGACCTCTATAAGATTGAGAGAGGTGAGGTAGAGGGGGATGTATTTAGCGTCGAAATTGTGAAGGTATTTAAGCAGATCACAGGCTTTAAGCTAAAGCCTTATAAAGAAGGCAAGGCGGATATGATAAAAGAAGTATTTGACAATATTTCGAAGGAAATGAAGAGCAATCTTCCCTTTAATAAAGAGACAAACAATGAAAATGAAGAAAGGCAGGAAAACAGTTATATGAACAACATGAATTCAGTAAAGAAGGCATTTGAAGGATTTAACAGCATGAATCGTATGGGGATGCAGATGATGAACAACATGCTGGGCAAGATGGGCAGTGCTCAGCAGAATATGACATTTTTCCCGGGAATGATGAATGGATTCCAGAACATGATGCAGCAGGGTTGCCAGAATATGATGCCTAATTTCCAGAATATGATGCCTAATTTCCAGAATATGATGCCTGACTTCCAGAGCATGATGCAGAACTTCCAAAATATGATGCCCGGTTTTCAGAATATGATGCCCGGTTTCCAGAATATGATGCCTGTCTTCCAGAATATGAATCCAATGATGCAGAGGCAGATGGGACAGATGATGGAATATATGACTCGTATGAATCAGATCAATCTTGAGATGATGCAGAAGATTTATGAAGAGAACTGCAAGATGATGAATCAGTTCTTTGAATCAATGCAGCAGATGGCAGAGAGCGCATGTGCTGCAGGTAAAGCAGATAATGAGTCATCCGATGAGACAGATAGTACTAAGGAGGAAGATTCATCAGAAGAGCCTGCAGAAGCTACTGCAGCAGAGAGCTCGGAAACGGATGAAGAGGAAGCCGAAACAAAGAAGGCACCTGTCAGAAGAGTGGCTGCGAAAAAGAGAACAGTAAGAACTGCTTCTAAGAAAACTGAGAAAAAAGTAGATGAACAGGTTGCTGATGAACAGGAAACCTAAGAACAAAAGGCTGAAGAATGAAGGAAGATAAGTATGCCCAATTCAATAAAAGAATAGAAGACAGAAGCATAAATGAACAGAGTATATACAGCTACATAATAGAAAAAAATTCCCGGGATCCGGAGCTTCTTGCAAGGACAGCAGTCATAGACTGCACTAGAAAATATACTTACCAGCAGATATTTGCAGAGTGGGAGAGATATGCGAGGGTTTTCACTGCCCTTGGTATGACTGAGGAAAATGGCTCTCGCGTTGGTATTGCAGGAACAATATCAGCTGAACCCCTCTTTGCGTTTTATGGGCTCAATATGACCGGTGCCAGTGTTTCCATGCTCTCTTATCCTGATTTTCTGCCCAGGGGACAGTGGAAAACAATGGTTGAAAAGGAAAAGATAACGGACCTTGTTCTCTCAGATATAATGATCTCACCTGAAATGTGGCCGGAGATTGAGGCTGTTAAGAAGGAACTGGGTGTGCGGAATATAATACTTCTCCACTCAAAACTTGGAGGACCCTGCACAGGCCCGGCGGAACTTACCTACAATGAGATCAATTACCATAGGTTAAAGAGGACTTTGGGGACTCTCTTTATGGAGGATCTCTTAAGGGAGCACTCCTTTGGACCAATTAAATACGGCTCTGGTGATCCGGATCACCTGGCCATTATCACCCACACCTCCGGAACAACCAAGGGAACAAGAAAGCCTCTCCCCTATACAGAAAGATCTGTTAATACTACTGCTACCAGTTTTGGCATGGGCTTTCACATTATGGGGGGAGATACAAAAGGGCGTGAACAGTACAGGCTCATGCCGAGTTTTGACTTCAGTTCCTACCTGTGCATGTGCGGAATCATTAATTCAACTTTTGCCTGCTCGGACTGCGTAGTCCTGACGTTTTTTGGATTCATGCATCCCAAGTTTGTAAGGGCTGTCTCCTATTACAGGATCAATGTATTGTTTACCTCGGGCTTTATGGTGGACAACTGGATCAGACGCCCGGAGATTAAGAGCAATGCTTTTGCATCACTCAAGATCTTTTCCTGTGGAGGTTCCTATCTGTCTGTAGAGAAGCTAAAAACGTACTACAAGTTCCTTAAGGAGCACGGTTATTACGGAGATATAAGTCGTGGATACGGCATGTCTGAGACCGGCGGCGCTCAGCTCCAGGTACCGAAAGGGTGCATGGATGACATACTGGGATTCCCTACTCCAAAGGAGAATTTCAGATTCAAGGACACAGAAGACGGGAAGTTCTACACGGCAGATGACGGAGTGCGCACCGGTGTAATGTACATGGCTTCCGACTCCCTGTGCATGAATACACTCGACGGAGAGGTACTTTTTGAGTTTACAAAAATCGATGGAAGGGACTTTTTGTGCTCAAACGATCTTGTCAGGGTCAATGAAAATGGAAGTATTTCCTATGCCGGCAGAGCTGACAGATACTTTGTCAACAACGAAGGCGTTCATTTCGATGCCGGAGTTGTCGAGACTGCAATTTCCAGGTGCGAAGGGGTAGACATGAGTGCCATTGTACCTGTGCTTGATAAGCGCATACATGACACCGTTCCGGCGCTGTATATTGTTCCGGCAAAGTACTGCCGGGACGGACCAGAAATGGTGCGACGGGCTCTTATCCACACCTTTATTGAGAAGAAGCTAATAAAAGTAAGCGTATTGCCTACCCAGTTTATTTTGGTGGATAACATTCCCTGCAATGCCAACGGCAAGATAGATATTTACAGAATTACCAGAGACAGACTTAAAGGTGATGCCTATGACATCATTCCTGTTAAGGAGGGAGATTCCCTGATCGACATAGAGATAAAACATGACGCGAAGGCAGGCAGTATAACAGCAGGGACACTCCCCGAAGGCATGGAGGGAAGGTCAGCATTTAATCTCTATGATTTGTTTAACTCGTGAGATTAAGGTTGCAGAAGGAGAAAAAATGATTGATTTCAATAATAATAAACAGAATGAAGAGAATAGTTTCATGGAGGTAGAGAATAAAAATGCAAATCAGTGCTTCATGAATATGATGAATCCTATGAATATGATGAATCCTATGAATATGATGAATCCTATGAATGTGATGAATCCTCTGAACATGATGAACCCCGTGAATATGATGAATCCCATGAGTATGATGCAACGGTCATTTATGATGCAGATGCAGTTTATGCAGAATATGACGATGATGCACATGCAGCTTATTCAGGAATTCATGAATATGATGAGCATGAATGGGACAGTGCCGGAAGGAAGCGGGCAGGATGCAGCAGGAGGAGCTGTAAGTGCACCGGCTTTACAACAGGAAGGCTTTAAACTCGGCAATGTAACTGTTCCGCCGGAGCTATTAAAAAAGCTGATGCAGATGGAAATGTCACCGGAAAATCTTGAAAAACTTCAGAACGTGCTTGACTTTGTACTGGGCTCTATACCTGAGCAAAAGAAGTGACTGGCAGGGAGGTATAAATGAGAAAAAAAGATAATATCGGAAGAAAAGTAAAAAGAGAAGTCACGAGAGCAATGTTTGAGCGCACCCAGAGCATCGATCTCAAAAAGAGTATGGCCATGTTCGGTGCTACAGAGCCTGTTGTTTATGAAGACGTAGAAGAAAATCTTAACGTGGCATATGTAAACAGGGATGAAGTTGCTCTTGCAATGGATATCTTTAAACCGATAAAAGAGAAGAAATCAGAACTGCCGGTAATTATTGCAATTCACGGAGGAGGTCTTTTCATGGGCGACAGAAGCCTTGAGAGACCCTATTGCCGACTCCTTGCTCATAAGGGATATCTTGTTTTTTCACTGGAATACAGGCTGGCTCCCAAGGCCAATATCTGTGAGCAGCTTGATGATGTCTGCGCAGGACTTGATCGCGTGGGGCGTATGCTCGTGGATTATGATGTGGACTTTAGCCGCATTTTTTTGGTGGCTGACAGTGCCGGAGCTTATCTGGGTGCCTATGTCTCCGCTATGCACGGCTCGGAAAAACTGCAGACTGCAATAGGACACAAACCTTCAAGAATGGTCTATGCTGCTGTGGGCTTTATCTGTGGAATGTTCTACACTTCCAGGATGCTGGAGGAGATGATTTATGGTGATAAACGAAACGATGAAAAGTTTCTTAAGTATATGAATATTGAGCATCCTGAGATAATTAAGAACATGCCGCCTTCATTTCTTATAACCAGCTGCGGTGACACCTTCAACAATTATTCCATCAAATTCAACAGAGCACTCCAAAAACACGGGAAGACATCAAAGCTTGTTTATCTAGGAGATGAGGAACTTCAGCATATCTTTCCCATTACCATGCCTGAGCATCCAAGGAGTCTTGAGGTGACCGACAAGATGCTCTCATGGTTTGATGAGCAGGCTGATATCCGGAGAGAGACCTTCAAGGAAGAGTCCCTGATGGAAAATGACAGATCCGGCATAGTAGAAAGAATTGAAGCCGGTGAATTTTCCGGAATGAAGGTGTGGAAGAGCATCCGGGAGAGGGCTGTAATTAATGACAGGATTCTTTCACGGACGGCCATTGTTGACTGCACCAGGGAGTATACCTATGGGCAGATGTTTGACGAATGGGAGCGCTACGGTCGGGTGTTCTCTGCGCTTGATATCTGCGCAGAAAACAAATCCCGCGCTGCTCTGTGTGGAGTTATATCTGCAGAGACCATATTTGCACTGTTTGGTCTCAATATGACAGGGGCAGCGGTCTCTCTCTTTTCATATCCGGACTTCCTTCCCGGTGGTATGTGGAAGACCATGGTCAGTAAGGAAAGTATCACTGATATTATAATAGCTGATATCATGGTTACACCTGAGGTCAGGGCGGAACTTGATAATTTGAAAGACGAAGGCATCATTCGCAACGTGATCTGTATGCACTCCCTCATGGGAGGACCGACAGTAGGCCCTGCAGAGCTTACCTACAACGAGTTTAATTACCATATATTGAGGCGCACTCAGGGCGTGATCTTCATTAATGATCTACTGGAAAAGTATCAGGATGCACCTCTGAAAACTGATGAGTCTGAGGGTGAGAGACTTGCTTTCATCACACATACCTCAGGAACTACCATGGGAACAAGGAAGCCTCTGCCTTTTACAGACAGGGCCTTTAATGAGGGGCTCAATGTTATTCCAAGGGGCTTGCGCTCATTTGTGGAGTGCAAAGATGACGGCAAGCCCATGACTGTGCTGCAGCTGTTTGATTTCAGTTCCATAATGGCGCTTTCGGCGCAGTTGTGTTCCTCCTTAGCTGCCGGAGAAAGGATCGTGGTGACCTACTTTGGCTTCATACATCCCAAGTTTATCAGTGCTATTGATTATTACAATGTAGATTTTCTCATGATTACCGGATTCATGATGGATAAGTGGCTTGACAGAACGGACATCGATGATATTGATTTCTCATCACTCAAGGTGGTGGGATTGGCCGGAGGATATGTTTCTCCTGGAAAAATTGAGAAATATTCTGAGTTTCTTAAAAAGCATGGCTTTAAGTACAGCATCATCTCCGGATACGGTGCTTCGGAGACAGGAGGAAAACCTATCTTTGCTCCAAAGGACAATAAAGAAGATATCCTTGGATATGTGGAGAACAGTGAAGAAGTAAGAATAAAAGATGAAATAGACGGTAAGTTCTACAGAATCGAAGATGGTCCCCGTACAGGGGTGATGTACAGACTTGCACAGGGGCATTGCGACAACAAGCTTGATAATGTTACGCTCTTTGATTACACAGAGATAGATGGAAGGGATTATTATTGCACCAATGATCTTATGCGGGTCAATAATGATCTCAGTATTTCTTTTGCCGGGAGGGCAGACAAGTACTTTGTCAATAATGGCGGAAAAGAGTTCGATTCAGGTGTAGTGGATATGCAGATGGCTGCTCATGAGGCTATTGACAGGTGTGCCGTTGTGCCTGTAATGGAAAAGCGGATCAACGACACGGTGCCGGTACTCTACGTAGTTCCATCACGAAAGGGACAAAGGGCTGACAGGGACATACTTGAAGCTTTTAAAGATGTATACGTGAGGGATAAAAAGGTCACGCCGGATAACCTTCCTACGCAGTTTGTAATCGTAGATGATATTCCGATAAATGGAAATGGCAAACTTGATATCTTCAGGATCACCCGCGAGAGGCTGACAGGTGATTCATACAACCTCATTCCTGTCTTTAACGGCGAAGAGCTGATCGATATTAAGACAGAGCACGAAGAAAGCGCAAACGGTTATACAGCCGGCAGAGTTCCTGAAGGAATGGAGAACAATTCTGCCTATAATATTTTTGATATCTTCAATACGGAGAAAACTTCGGGAGAGGGCTTCTTTTCAGAATTTGATCCTTTCAGACCCTGGAAGATGTTCATGCCTGATTTTAACATGAACGAAGTTTTCAAAAAGCCCGAGATTCCTGAAGGTGTCATGAAGGCTGCACTCAAGTACGGCAACCGGATTTCCGGTCTGCTGATTGGCAGGAGATGGATTGATCACGACTTTGAAGAGTGATATATTACTTAGTGCTTGAAAAATTCATAAAAAAACAAAGGATTGTGATAGCTTTATATAGGAATTATAATAGTAAGGACAGGATTTTTTCCTGTCCTTTGTTGTTTATATTGCAAAAGGAAATTTATTTATGAGATTAAATCAGTTCATTGCTTCCTGTGGTATTTGCTCAAGAAGGGAAGCTGACAGGATAATTGGTGAAAACAGAGTAACCGTAAATGGCAGCCCGGCTCAGCCGGGAATGCAGGTTACTGAAGAAGACACAGTGATCCTTGATGGAAAGAGAATAGAGCCTAAGCAGGAGAAGACTGTTTTAGCCTATTATAAGCCTGTCGGAGTAACCTGTACCGAGAAGGATGAACATGCTAAAAGGACTGTTATCGAGGATATCAGCTTTGATAAACGAATAACCTACGCAGGACGTCTTGATAAGGACTCTGAAGGCCTTCTTATTATGACCGATGACGGAAGACTTATTGAAGCAATGATGCGAGGCTCCAAGAAGCATGAAAAGGAATATGAAGTCACAGTTGATAAGCCTGTTAACGGCGATTTTTTAAAGAAAATGTCTCTTGGAGTATATCTAAGAGATTTAGATAAAACCACAAGGCCCTGCCGGGTTAAAAGAACCGGAACAGCGTCCTTTAACATTATCCTTACGCAGGGACTTAACAGACAGATAAGAAGAATGTGCAGCGAGCTTGGCTACGAAGTAAAAACGCTTAAAAGAATCAGGGTCATGAATATCGAGCTTGAAAAATATAAGCTGGCTCCTGGGAAATACAAAAGCCTTACGGCAGAAGATCTTAAAAAACTTTATACTCTGGCAGGTATAAAGAATTGAAATTATATTATATATTGGGGAGATTTTATTTTGGCAGATAACTTGGATATAAGAAAAGAATATGACAATCTTGTCACAACTATAAAGCACCATATGGACCTTTATTACAATCAGGATACACCTGAGATTTCTGATTATGAGTATGACCGGCTCATGCAAAGGTTAAAGGCCATTGAGAAGGAACACCCTGAATTTGTAGCTGCCGATTCACCAAGCAGGATAATTGGCGGAACAGCAAAAAGAGAAGCCGGTGTAAAGATCACTCACAACGTTCCGATGCTTTCAATTGAGGACGTTTTTAACAAAGAGGATGTAGTTTCATTTGTAAATAAAGTTCAGACAGTGCATCCGACTGCACAGTTCTCTGTTGAGCAAAAGATTGACGGACTCAGCCTTTCACTCAGGTATAACAGACAGGAGGACAACAAGCTCCATCTGACACTTGCTGAGACAAGAGGAGATGGCCTTATTGGTGAGGATGTAACAGCTAATGCTCTTGTAATTCCGGATGTACAGAAGGTGATTGATCTTCCCTATGAATACTTGGAACTTCGAGGCGAAGTTTACATGTCTCATGAGGACTTTGAGAGATTTAACGAAGAACAGGAAAAAAACGGCAAAAAGACTGCAGCTAATCCAAGAAACCTTGCAGCCGGAACACTTCGCCAGCTCGATACTGCTATTACCAAGAGCCGCGGTCTTAAGATGTTTGTTTTCAATATACAGGATGGTCCTGAGGAGATTCGAAATTCTCACTGCGAGGGACTTGATATCCTCAAAAAGGCAGGCGTTAAAACCGTTTTTCACAGACTTTGCAGCAATTCTGACGAGATAATAAAAGCTATTGATGATATCGCCGAAATGCGTCAGGATCTTGCTTTTGACCTTGACGGAGCAGTAATTAAGGTTGATAACACAGCCTGGAGAGATGACTTTCCGGCAGGCTCCAAGTACTCAAGCGGTCATATTGCCTACAAGTATCCGCCTGAGGAAAAGATTGTTGTTATGGATGAGATTCTTGTTGATGTCGGCAGAACCGGAAAGCTCACTTTTACAGGAAGCTTTCATGACAGAGAGACTGGAAAAGCTGCAAGACTCTGTGGAACCAGCGTTTCAAGAGCAACTCTTCATAATCAGGATTATATTACCGAGATGCAGATTGGAATTGGCGGTGAATACAAGCTTTTTAAGAGCGGAGAGATAATTCCGAAACTAAACGGCTGTGTAAAAGCGCCGGAAGTCGTTTACAAAGCGCCGACAAACTGTCCTGTTTGCGGAGGACACCTTGTTAGAGAAGAGGATACTGCGGATATAAGATGCATCAATCCCACCTGCCCGGCTCAGGTTACCAGAACAATTGCATATTTTACTTCAAGAGATGCCATGAATATTATGGGACTTGGTGATACACTTGTAGAAGCTCTTGTTTCTGAGGGGTATCTTAAGAATTATTCCGATATTTATAAGCTAAAAGATCATAGGGATGAGATGATTGAAAGAGGCATTGTCGGTAAGGAAAAAAATACAGACAAGCTCCTTGCAGAAATAGAAAAATCCAAAGAAAATGATCCTGTGAGGCTTCTTACCGGACTTGCTATCAGAAATGTAGGAAAATCCACAGCCCGTGAGATCATGAAGCATTTTGACAACCTTATGGAGCTTACAAAGGTTACCAGAGACGGCTTCCTTCAGATTCCCGATATAGGAGAGACTACAGCAGGTGATCTCTATGAGTTTTTTCATGATGAGGGTAATCTGAGCATTCTGGAGGATATGAAAACTCTAGGACTTAACATGGAAGCGGTAAAGGATGAAGGAGCTTCGAATAAGCTTGAAGGAATGACAATTGTCGTTACAGGAACACTCCCAACTCTTGGAAGAAAAGAAGCAGAAGCGCTTATTGTTAAAAATGGTGGAAAAGCATCAGGAAGCGTTTCTAAGAAGACTTCACTGGTTCTTGCCGGAGAAGCTGCAGGAAGTAAGCTTACCAAAGCAAATGAGCTTGGTATCAAAGTGATAGATGAAAATGAGTTCCTTGAACTCATAAAATAAAGTAACTAAAAGGAGAGTCTACAAATGCCAATAAAGATACAGAATGATTTACCTGCAAGAGAGATACTTGAGCAGGAGAATATTTTCGTAGTGGACGAGAACAGAGCTATGCATCAGGACATCAGATCCCTCCAGATCTGTATTCTTAATCTAATGCCTCTTAAGGAAGATACTGAGCTTCAGCTTTTACGCTCAATGTCGAACACTCCACTGCAGATGGATGTATCTTTTATGCAGATGAGCTCCCATCATTCAAATAATACCTCGCCTAACCATCTGAACAGGTTTTATAACACCTTTGACGAGCTTAAGGATAATACCTACGACGGCCTTATCATCACCGGAGCACCTGTAGAACAGATGAAATTTGAAGAAGTGGACTACTGGGAAGAGCTTTGTAAGGTTTTTGAGTGGTCAAAGACAAATGTGACCTCAACCTTCCATATCTGTTGGGGAGCTCAGGCGGGAATCTATTATCACTATGGAATCGATAAAAAGCCTCTTGATGAAAAGCTTTTTGGAATATTCCAGCACAGAGTCATGAACAGAAAAGTGCCCCTTGTAAGAGGTTTTGATGATGCTTTCTATATGCCACACTCAAGGCATACAGCAACTCCTTCTGAGAAAATCCATGCTTGTGAAGATCTTATTGTTCTGGCTGAGTCTGATGTTGCAGGAGTATTTCTTTGCATGAATAAATCCGGAAGCCAGATTTTTGTAATGGGTCATGCTGAGTACGACAGACTTACTCTTGATCAGGAATATAAGAGAGACCTGGGAAAAGGTCTGCCCATACATATCCCTGAGCATTATTATCCAAATGATGATCCTTCTAACAGACCGGACCTCCTCTGGAGAGGCCATGCCAATAACCTTTATTCAAACTGGCTTAATTACTACGTATATCAGAATACGCCTTACAAGTGGGGCCAGATACTTGATGAGGACAAGAGAAAGCTTGCAGCAAAGACACTAACCAAAAAAGTATGATTTAACGCATTTACTGCGGATTTCGTAAGAATTTGTTATCAAAATTCATATGATATGTACTAATAAGGAGAGAAGGATAGCTATGACTGGAAGACTTCGAAATATTTACACTCAGTTCCCGGGCGGTAAGTACAAGGCTGTTACTCTTAGCTATGACGATGGAAAAATAGCTGACAGAAGACTCGTACAGATCCTTAATGAAAATGGTTTAAAGGCTACTTTTAATGTGAACTCAGGACTTGTTAATGATAAATTTGACGAGGCGCATAAAGAGAGAATCCCTATGTCTGAATATAAGAGCCTTTATGCCGGACATGAGGTCGCTCTTCACACTGTTACTCATCCGACTATTGCAAGGTGCCCAAAGGAACAGATGGTGCTTCAGATAATTGAGGACAGAAGAGCACTCGAGGAGGTAATGGGTTATACAGTAAGAGGATCTGCTTATCCTAACGGCTCAGTAAGCGATGAGGTGGTTGATGCTCTTAAAGCCTGCGGAATCAGACACGGCAGAACCATTAATTCCACGGGCTATTATGGAATGCCAACGGATTTCCTCAGGTGGAATCCGACCTGTCACCATAATGCACCTAATCTGATGGAGCTTGTTAAGGAGTTTAAGGATATTAAAAAGTCCCAGTACATGTATATGTTTTACCTTTGGGGCCACAGCTATGAATTTGAGGTAAACGATAACTGGCAGGTTATCGAAAATTTTGCTAAAGAAATCGGAAATTCGTCAGAAATCTGGTATGCAACAAATATCGAGATCGTGGATTATATGGAAGCAGCAGCAAGAGTCCAGGTGTCTGTAAATGGCGATTTTGCCTATAACCCCAGCGCAATGAGCGTCTTTTTGGAGGTTGATAAGAAGACAGTCGAGTTAAAAGGCGGAGTTATCACAGAGTTGTAATTTCTTTAAAAATAAGTTAAAATATAAATGTTAAGTCGTATATTTTTTTCTCTAAAGGAGACTCATTTATGCCGCTCAATATGGAAAACGAAGATCTTGAAGAAGTAAAGACAACTGAGTTTAAGAAGAAACCAACCAAGAAAACCAAAGAGATGCTTGAAGAAAATGCTAAGCAGATTGAGGACTTAAAGGTTGAACAGGCAAGTCTTGCGGAGGAGCTTGCGAGTCTGGAGAAAGATGATAATGATCTGGGGGATAAGTCTGCGCTTAAATTAAAGGTTTCCCATAAGAAGTTCGGAGAGGGAGAGATTATTAAGCAGGACGGAAAATATATCGATGTACAATTCGCTGATGTAGTTAAGAAATTTGTTCTTCCCGGCTGTATCGCTGATAAGTTCCTGGAAGTTTCAGATGAGTCAGTGTTTGATTACTATGTAAAGAGTAACGAGATTCACAAAAAGAAGATGGCTACTGAGCTGAAGATCAAGTCAGCAGAGTTTGCCATTCAGCGTCATGAGGACGCAATTGAGCGACTTAACGCAAAGCTAAATAATTGATTCAGACATTTTAAAAGCTACCTGTTATAAAAAACAGGTAGCTTTTCTATTTATATGCTTTAAATTGCTTTTTTATTTTCATCAACTTTTTTCTGAGCAGTTGAGAGCATGAGCTTGATACGGTTGAGCTGATTAACCTCAGATGCACCCGGATCATAGTCGATTG
>JAEEGL015057908.1_pt1 | contig 19987 bp, 16 predicted proteins | sample 9134231 | NCBI WGS metagenome assembly JAEEGL01 (sample SAMN16246548, study PRJNA631951) | gut metagenome | biome: gut microbiome; feature: rumen; material: fiber-attached | host: Bos | place: Iran: Karaj | collected 2018-10
AAAATTTCCAGAGCACAATGGCTCCATACACGTTGATTCTCTGTTGCACGGGGCGATACTGCAATCTTTTTCGTATCTTTGTAGGGGTAACAATACGATCCCTATGAAAACGTTCATCCGACTGATGATTTGCGCTGCAGCGGCCTGCTCGCTGGCGACGGCTTGTGACAAGGAGAGAAAACAAAGGCCGGAGCCGTCTGTTTCCGGAACGGAAGTCGCTGCCGTGCGCGACATTGCGCTGGAGGTTTATGAACTCATTCCGAAAGACGATCTGCCCTTCTTCTGCCTGCAGATGAAGCGCGATACGGCGCAGGATGCGAATGCAGAACCATTCAATCCGCTGAGTTTCAATCCGTCCGTCCAAGGTTCCGAAATCGGAGAGGACCCGGGACTCTACGGGGTTCTGAATCTGCACTGCTATCCGCTTGAGAATGGGGGATGGCGTGCTTATTGGGCCGCTTACGGCGGTATGGACGGCCTATGTGGTTTCTGGGACGCCAAGGCATACAATTATGTGGACGGCAAGCTGACAGCCGTCGAAAAGGATCCTTTCTATCAGTTGTTGGGTGAGTTTATGTGGGCGAACGACGGAGCGCACATCGAGTTGGTGAACGACGCGGTGAGCGTGAACCAGGTCAACCAGATCGGCCACGAGGAAAATCTGGCCTATTTTCGGTGGAACGGAATAACCTTCGGCGACGCAGATTAGCCGTTAGAGGCTGAATTCCTGCCGGTAATGCATCTTTAGCGTATGAAAGTATTTTACTGCCTGTTATCCTGTTTACTTGCGACCCTGCTGCTTACGGGTTGCGAGGGGATGATCGACCCTTCGCGGAAGACGAACGAGGGAATCAATACGCTCTACTTCCAACTGGACGGAGAAGCGATTTCCGCCGGTGGCCGGGCTCCCGACTGGGTATGGGGCTTTTTCGGTATTTTCGCCGGTGCCGGTGCACGGGACGAAGAAGGCAATCTGAAGGAACCGGTCAAGGCGGTCCATTCCGGCATCGTGGACTCCCTGGACATCTTCTGGCTCCAGGCCTCACTCTCGGTTAATTCGTGGGAAGCAAATACCCTGGTCATCAATATCCCGCTCCAACTTCTCCGGGAAAAAGCCACGATCGAATATCCCCATTTCAGCGTCGAATTGCCCTATGTAAGCGGCTATTACCGCGACGAGACGTTCACCCAGGGATACGCTTACATACCCACACACCGGAAGGCTGAATTCCTGTCCGGTGCACTTTACATCCGCAATTGGAACCCGGAAGAAAGCATCCTATCGGGAGAATTCAAATTCAAGGTGCGCATGATTTCAGAAGGAATCACCCCGGAATCTTTCCGGGGCCATTCGACCTTATCTCCCCAGGAATATGTCGTCCGGCCAAAAGAAACGCACGAACTGCACATCTCCCGCGGACAATTTGATGTCAATTATCTTGACTAGGAGGATTCCTCCGTTTCGCGAACGACCAGTTCAGATAATCTCCCCTGCCCAAAGGGCTTTGAAGAAGTCGGTCACGTAATACAGGTCAATGTCTCCCGACCGTCTGGTCAAGAAGTCTCTGGAGACAATGATCTGCTTGGCATCCGGATGCTCTTCCACAAATTTCTTCAAGCCTTTCTTGTGCTCGGTTTCCACGTGGTCCGTCGATTTGATCTCAATGGCAACGCGGGCATCGCCGATCACGGCGTCAACTTCATCGTTGGTGTAGGTGTGCCAGTAGGTCAGTTCCTCCTCACTGCCGGAGTATCCCAAGTAAGCACGGATTTCCTGCATCACGATGCTTTCAAAGGCGTGCCCATATTCAGGCGTTCCTGGCATCAGGTGAAAACGGTGCAGCAAGTAGTTGGGAATGCCGACATCGAAGAAATAGAACTTGGAAGTCTGGTACAGTTTGCGTTTGATCACCTTCCGGTATGGTTTGACCTCGAATCCCAGAAGGGTATCGTAGAGAATCTTGAAATAGGCCTTGGCTGTATTGACAGACACGCCGCAATCGGAGGCAACATTGTCGTAATTCAGGATCTCCGTGTTGGTGACAGCTGCCACTTCGAGGAAGCGCTCAAAGGTATCAATATTCTGGACCAGGGCTTCCTCTTCGATTTCTTCCTTGAGGTACAGGTTCACATAGTTCTTGAGACGCACCCTTGCATCCTTCACATCATAATGGCGCGGAATCATGCCGTTCTGGACGGCCCGCCCAAAGTCGTAATCAGGAATCTCAGCATAGACAAGCGGGTACAGATGTTCCTCATTTGCACGCCCACCCAGCTGGTTGACACCGGCCTTCTTAATCTTCCTGGCACTGGAGCCGCTGAGAATGAAATGAAGGTCATTCTCGACCATCAACTTGTGAACGACATCCAGAAGTTCCGGGAGTTTCTGGATCTCATCTACAATGACCAGGGTCTTGGGCGGATATTTCACCAGCATCTCGTAGAACTCCATGGTACGACGCTTGAATCGTTTTCTCGTATCAGGATCAAGAAGGTCAACGTATATGGCCTGGGGGAAACGCTCCCTCAGAAGTGTTGATTTCCCTACCTGACGGCCGCCAAACAGGAACATGCCCTCATCCAGGCGGTTCTCTATGTCGAATACTCTATGATACATAAAAATCGTGAAATTTTGCAACACCTCTGACGATATTTGCGAAAAATCGTCAACGGCAATGCAAATATAATGAAGTTTATCTGAATACCAAAACCTTCCTTTATTTTATCTCAGTTTACTCAAAAACCGCCACAAGGCAACGGTCGCCGGTACATCAATCTTCTTATTGGCATCATAGACTAGGAGCCCGCAGATTCCGATTACAAACTCCAGTATATAGGTGACATCTAATAGGCATATACCAGTCCGTACTGCTCGTGCAGGCGGCGGAGGGAGCCGTCGGCTTTCATTTCGGCGATGGTCTCGTTGACCAGGGTCAGCAGGTCGTCTTGGCCACGGCGCATCAGCACGCCGATTTCACCATGATTGAAAGGCTTGTCGAGCAAGGGGGCGGCCAGGCGCGGATCCGACTGGAGATACCAGGGTGCCTCGGTAATCTCGGTGATCATCGCGTCGGCCTGCCCCTCGGCCACCAAAGTGGGTATTTCTTCGTTTTTGGCGTGAACGATGATGACCGAATGGGGAAGATTCTCGCGGGCGAACTGCTCGTTCAGTCCGCCGGGATTGACCATCACGCGGACTTCCGGCCTGTTCAGGTCGGAGAGTGTCCGGTAGCGGTCGACATCCGATGCCCGGCACATGAAGGTTTTCCCATTGGCAAGATAACCGTCGCTCATCCGCATCGTTTCCTTGCGGGTATCGGTGATGGTGATGCCGCCGATGGCCAGGTCGAAGGCCTGGGGATCGGCCAGCACGTCATCGGTCAAAGTGGGCCAGGAGGTGGGGACGAAGGCCAACTTGACATCCAATTTGTCCGCAATTTCGCGGGCCATGTCGATACAGAAGCCCCAATAATAGCCATCCTCCTCCCGAAAGGAAAGCGGACGATAGTCGCCTGTGGTTCCCACCAGCAGGGTGTCCCTATCCTGAATACGACGGACAGTGGGCTGACAGGCCTGGTTCCTGTCCCCATAGCACCCGCCCAAAACAGCGAGCAGGAGCAGTATGCCGACAACACGCAAGCCTTTCTTCATCCGCTACCCGATAACCGATTGGAGGGCTGCGCGGAATTCGGGCATGGGACAGCGGGTCTCGCGCTCGATGATGAGGGTCTTGAGACCGGCATACGGCATGAGTTCTTCCTCAATGTCCTTCAGCGGGCGGTCAGTCCCGAAATACACCGAAGCGAATTCCTGCCAGAAACGAATGGCCAGGGACTTTTGCAAATGGAAAGTCTCCAGGACGAACGCATCGTCGCTGAGGCAGCAGCAGAGAAATACCATCGCCACGTCGAAGAGGTGGTTGCCGTAGCAGAAATCTCCCAGATCGATGAAATAGCGCTGGTCGCCGACGAAAATGGCGTTGCTATACTGGAGGTCGCCGTGCACGGCAGTGTCTTCGTCGGGCGTGTCGGCGATGAACCGGGTCAGTTTCTCCTTTTCCGCCTCCGTGAAGAAAGGATTTGCTGCCAAAAGATGATAATAGTGGTCCTTGACATTTTCGAATTGCGTCGTGTCGACATGTGTCGAATGCAGTTGCAGGCACATCCGGGCAAACTCGGCAGCGAACTGCCCTACTTTCTCGGGTTCGTCGGACGTAGCGCGGGAATAGGATTTCTTGCCCAGGATGCGCTTAAAGCGGATACCATAGCGCCCGTCTTCCGTGACCACGAAATCACCCGGCTCCGGAGTGGGAATGCCCAGATCGTAGACCTTGTGGGCCATCATCAATTCATCCAGCGGCTGCTGGATCTTGCCCGGATAATAGAGTTTGAGCATCACCGAAGGATCACTCTTGTGATCATAACTCTCCCCGTTGGCGCCGCCACCAAAAAGGACATAGTCGTCGAGAGAAATTTTGATTGCTTCCATCTGCATCAGTATTTTTCAGGAGAAGACATAAGGATATCATAGTCACGATAGGCAGCATCGACCACCAGCAACTTGCAGGGGATGATGGTGTAACTGCGCGATTCATTGCCCCGCTCTACATGGAACTGCAGCTGCAGCTGCTTGTCTCCCGTCTTGAGCAACGAGAGAATTTGAATATCAGTATCCTTGTCGGTGGACGGCAGGACCACGGGGATGACCATCGATTTCTCGAAATCGATGGTGGTGGGCTGCCCCCCGGCCCCCATCACGGCGGCGTAACCGAAATAGTTGAGCAGTTCTTCCTCGGAAGTGATGCTGTGCGGCAGAATGTCGATCACAGCATCATTGCGGAAGAAATAGCCGTTCGCCAGCGTGTAACGGATCTCCTGGGAATGGTCGACCGGCTTGCCGGCGTTGGCCCAGGCCAGGAAACCATCTTTCAGGTCGTAGGTATCGAATCCCGCCTCTTCCAGGGCAATGGCCGCCGATTCGCTTCGCCGGCCGCTCCGGCAGTATACCATCAGCGGACGCGTCTTGTCGAGCTGGGCTTCCGCCTGCTGCATGAAATCTTCATCCCGCCAGTCAATATTGACCGCACCGGGGATGTGCCCCTCAGCGAATTCAGCCGGCGTGCGCACGTCAAGCAGCTGGACATCAGGCGTCTCGTCCAGCATTTTCTGATACTGGTCGACAGGAAGCTTGGGATAGCGGCTGCATGCAGCCAATGCCAGCACCGCCAGGATATACAGGACCTTTTTCATAGCACAGTTTCTTTCGTTCACACAAAGTTAAAGAATAATTCCAATATTTTTTGCGTAAACAAAAAGTTTACTATATTTGCAGTCCCAATTTGGTCCTTTAGCTCAGCTGGTTTAGAGCGCCTGCTTGACAGGCAGGAGGTCAGCAGTTCAAATCTGCTAAGGGCCACGCGAAAAAACACCTGTTTTGCAGGTGTTTTTTTGTGGCCCAGGGCCACCTATTTAAATCTATCATCCTATGATAAAGGTCATTGCACTCGATTTGGGCGGTGTTGTCGTCAAACTCGATTTCCAACAGGCACTCCGGCATTTCCAGGAGGTAGGCCTGACCGATGCAGAACGCTACCTCAATCCTTTCCAGCAACAGGGTTTCTTTGGCGACCTGGAGGCCGGCCGCATCAATGCGGAAGAATTCCGGCAGGAATTCAGCCGGCTCACCGGCCGTGAGATGACGCGGGAAGAGTGCATGTATGCCTGCATGGGGTTCATCGATTGCGTACCCCAGGGGAATCTCGACGCCATTAGCCACCTGCACTGCTCAGGCTATCGCATGGTACTGATCTCGAATACCAATCCCTATGTGATGACGTGGGGCATGTCGCCAGCCTTCGACGGGAAGGGCCGCGGTCTGAGCGATTACTTTGACGCCTGCTACCTGAGCTATGCCTGCAAAATGATGAAACCCGACCCCGACTTTTTCCGTTTCGTACTCGACAACGAACTCATCCGGCCCGATGAACTGCTTTTCGTCGACGACGGTCCCCGCAACATCGAAGTGGCCGAATCACTCGGCATCCAGGCTCTCCTGGCCTCCGATGCCGAAAGCTGGCCGGCAGATGTCGACCGTTATCTGGCTTCCAGGCGATAACTAAAGCAAGATCGGATGATGGAAGAAGACCTGAGCCACCCCTTCGACCAGGGAGGCCAGGCCAAGCAGTGCGATGAGCGTGCCGGAGATACGGTTGATGATAATCAACTGTCTCAGACGGAAACGCTTGCGGAAAAGGTTGATACCTCCGCTCAGCAGGAACCACCACCCCGTCGTCCCCAGCAGGATACCCCCGACGACAACGGCAATGGCGATGGGATTCCCACCCACATCAGCCAGGCTCAGCCGGAAAAAGGCGAACAGGCCGAGCATCAACACCAGCGCCCCGGGATTCGACAAGGTCATCAACAGGCCGCGCAGCACGTCTTTTGCGGGGAGACTGGCCGGCTGCACCTTGTGCCGCTGCAGGTCCTTGATGGGGTTCTTGATGGCGATCTGCAGACCGATCACAAAGATAATCAGTCCGCCGACCAACATCACCCAATCGCTGCTTTCGTTCAGGAATGAACTCAAAAACGAAATGGAGAACAACGAAATGACAGCATAAAAAGTATCGCCCAACGCCGCCCCCAAACCCACGGCGAAACCCGACCAACGGCCTTTGCTCAAGGTCTTCTGGATACACATGATGCCCAGCGGGCCCAACGGTATCGAAGCCGCAAGGCCGATCAGGATGGCTTTGATGAAAATCAGGAGCATCTCTATGCTTTGGCCATCAAAGATATCAATATTTCTGCAAATAAACTATCTTTGCGATGGATTGGGCGCCAATCCGGCAAGAAAATGGAGAAATCGAAAATAAATATAAAGGGCGGACGCTGGCTCCTGGTGGCGGGCTTTGCCCTGCTGATGAGTCTCCCCTTCCTCGTCCCGCATTTGGGTTTCCTGTCGCTGACAGGATTCGTCCCGCTCTTTTTCCTGGAGCGGCAGTTGCGGTTGGAGGGCGCCCGACACAGTTTCTGGTATTTTTACGCCGCTTTCCTGCTGTTCAACATCGCCACGACTTTCTGGATCTGGTTCGTATCTCCGGTGGGAGCAGTGGCTGCATTGCTGCTCAATGCTTTGCAGATGGCTGCAGTTTTCGCGCTGGGGCGCTGGGGCGGGCGGGTGATCCGGCGGCATATCCGTCATCCGCTGCTGGCGGAAACCGGTGCACTCCTTTTCTTTATCGTTTGCTGGCTCGCTTGGGAGCATGTCTATTTTGACGTGGAATTCTCCTGGCCCTGGCTCTGCCTGGGCAACGCTTTCCTCTATTCGCCCCGCCTGGTACAGTGGTATGAGGTTTTCGGCGCCGTGGGCGGCTCTGCCTGGATCCTGCTTTGCAATGCGGCGATCTTTCTGGCCCTTACGGCCGAAGGCCGTCGGCTGCGACGTTCCTGCGCTGCCGCTGCCTTCCTGCTGGTGCTGGTTCCCATCCTCTGTTCCGAATTCCGCTATGCCAGCTACCGCGAATCGGACGACCCGATGGAGGTCGTCGTCATTCAGCCCAACATCGACCCCTTCAGCAAATACGGTGTCCTGCCGCAGAATGAGCTGGACGCCCGTCTGGTTGCCATGATGCAACAGGAAGTGACCCCGCAGACCCGTTTTGTCATTACCCCGGAGACCTTCACCTTCAACGTCAACGCCGACCAGCCCGAGGCCAGTCCGTCGATCGTGGAATACCAGCGTTTCCTCGGCGATCATCCCGGCTGCGACCTGCTGCTGGGGGCCCTCACCTACCGATATATCACCGCTTCCGCCAAACCCACGCGCAGCGCCCGTCCCCGCGGACAGGACCGCTGGATTGATGTCTTCAATACAGCACTGGTGCTCGACGGCGGCCAGGTCTACGGGCAATACGTCAAGTCGAAGCTCGTGCCGGGCGTGGAGATCATTCCCTACGAGAACGCCCTCCCCTTCCTCGGCAAGCTCATCGAGAAATGTGGCGGATCGAGCAGCAGCTACGGCACCCAGGATGAGATGGAAGCCCTTCCTTCGCACGACAGCACCCGGGTCGGCGCGATGATCTGCTATGAATCGGCCTATGGCGACTGGTCGCGCCTGGCTACGAAAAAAGGCGCCCGTTTTCTGACGGTCATCACCAACGACGGATGGTGGGGCGACACGCCCGGCTACCGGCAACACTTCAACTTCGCCCGGCTGCGGGCCATAGAAAACCGCCGCGACATCGTCCAGGCGGCCAACACCGGCACCTCGGGCATCATCAACCAGCGGGGCGACGTCCTGAAAAAGACGCCCTGGTGGGTTGAAACCACCCTGCGTGCCACGATCAATGGCAACGACACCCAGACGCCCTTCGTCCGACACGGTGACCGGATCGGGCGGATCGCCTGCTGGGCCTTTCTCGTATGGCTGGTTATGCTGTTGGTCTCTGCTGCTTCGGATAAGCAATCCGGGCGTGGTAAATCTGCTGGAGGTATTGCTTGAACGAAGCTTTCACCTCGCGGATTTCCTTGAATGAAATATCGGCCTGGGCCAACTGATCGTCGTCGAAACGGCTGGCCAGAATACGCTCGACCAGGTTCGAGATGCTCTCTTCCGAATAATCTTTCAACGTACGGGAAGCCGCTTCCACGGCATCGGCCATCATCACTACCACCTGCTCCTTGGTCGTGGGCAGTTTGCCTTTATACGTAAAAGGCTCCGTATTGGCCGGATCGCCGCCCGCATTGCAATACACGTTGTAGAAATAGAGCGTGCGGGAGCGGCCATGATGGCTGGCGATAAAGTCGCAGACGTTCTCGGGCAGATTGGCCTTGTGGGCCAGGGCCAGGCCGTCATCGACGTGCTTGATGATGGCGCGCGCGCTTTCTTCCGGCGTCAGACCCGCATGGTAGTTCACGCCCTGGGCCTGGTTCTCGATGAAACACATCGGATTTTCCATTTTGCCGATATCGTGGTACAAGGCCCCCACCCGCACCAGCATGCCATCGGCACCGATCTGCCGGGCTGCCTGTTCAGCCAGGTTGGCCACCTGCAGGGCATGCTGGAAAGTGCCCGGCGCTTTCTGCTGCAGGTCTTTCAGCAGTTTGTTGTTGGTATCGGTCAGATCCCACAGGCGCGCATAAGAGACGAAACCGAAAATCTTCTCGAAGAGGAAAACGAAAGGATACAGCACGATGAAAAGGACGGCGTTGATACCCAGATAAAGGATGTTCACCGATTTGAAGGCATACAAAATATCACCGGCGCCCAACTTGAAAGCAAAGCATACCACCGCCATCGCGAGGAAAATGAAGAGCACGTTGACGAACTGCAGCCAGCCCCGGTTGAACCGGCCATAGGCCAGCAATCCCACCAACCCTCCGACCGCGTTGATGAAGAACAGTTCCACACCGTTTTCGGGAATCACCAGCAGAGGCAGGAGTGTCACCACATATACGGCAAAGGTAATGTCGTTGCGGAAGAAGGCGCTCATATACAGGATGCCGACGGCAAACGGGAAGAGATAAAGCAGGCGCTGGTCAACGCGGAAGAGGACCGAAACCCCGGCGAACGAGAGCAACAGCAGCAACATCAGGAAAATCAGCTTGTGCAGGTCGCCCAACACTTCCCGGCGCACGAAGCGGAGCGCGAAGAAGAAGATGGCCAGAATCGAAAAGACAATCAGCACGTGGCTGAACATCAGGGCATGCGGCGAGCCGCTGTAACCGTAACTGAGTTTGTATTCGGCTTTATAGGAATCCAGGATCTGGCAGATGTCTTCCGTCACGATCTCTCCTTCCGAAACAATCAGCTGACCGGCGTAGATCATGCCCTTGGTGGGCGAAATATAATTGACCGCTTCCCTATGGGCCATTTCCGTGGTATTCTCGTCGAAGAACAGGTTGGGGACAATGAATTCCTTGAGGTTGAGCAGTCCTGCAATAGAATCGATGTCCATCTCGGGATACCCGTACACCAGATCGGATTTCAGGACGCTGAAAACACGCTCGATGTCGTACACTTCGGAGGCCGGTGTCTCTGTGATGCGCTTGTCGCGCTTGATGGAGATGACTTTTTCCGACAGGTCGCCCTTGCCCAGGTCTGAGACGATACCCCGGTCGTACGCTTCATTCAAATGCGTATACATCTCACGGGTAAGGCGGTTCGACAGACTGACTTCCACCGCCTTGCGGGCGAATTGTTCGAGGTGGGCAGGCGCCACGGTGGGGTCGTAGCTATAAAAGTCGATGATCTCGGAGGCTCGTTCTTCCTTTTCCTGCAGCATCTCCGCCTCGGTCTTGAGCAAGGGGAAATCGATGGGTGCAATGAGGGTTTCATAGACCCAGGGGCGGCCTTTCTGGTAATCGTACTGGAATTTCCCTTCCTTGGGGTACAGGGAAATCATCAGGACGGCCAATACGATAAAACAGATATAGATCAGATAATTTTTCATAACTTTGTAGAGACTCCAATCCGTAAATTTAATAAAAAACCCTGTGATATGAAAAAATTCGTTTGGGCCACCCTCTTCTTCCTGTGCGTCTTTACCGCTGGCGCCCAGCAACTTGTCGTCATTTCTTCCCCGCATCTGCATGCCGACGATTCGGTCCTGGTGTTCATTCCCCAGCAGTTCGAGGCCAATTATGCCGAAGAATATTGTGTGGAGTGCTGCGGCGATCCGGATCCCGTGCCGGCGCTCTTCCTGCTCCATGGCTGGTCGGGCTGCTACCGCAACTGGGCCGACAAGAGCGATCTGCAGCGGGTGGCCGACGAATCGGGTTTCATCATCATCTGTCCGGACGGTTTCTACGACAGTTGGTATGTCAATGCGAAGGATCCCAACGACATGCAGTGGCGCGATTTCTTCGACAAGGAGTTATATCCGCAGATCAAGGAGAAGTATTTCCTCAGCCCGGAGAAGACGTTTATCACGGGTCTTTCTATGGGCGGACACGGTGCCATCAATCTGTTCCTCGACGACGTCAGCCGGTTCCGGGCGGCAGGTTCGATGAGCGGCGTGCTCGACCTCAACGCGGAGCACGGACGGCTCGGCCTGGAGCGGCTGCTGGGCCCGTATGCGCCGGAAAACCCGCGCCACGACGCGGAATCGGCCATCCACCGCATCGAACGGGCCAAAGACGCCGGCAAACTGCTGCTCATCAGCTGCGGCTACAGCGACACCCTCTACCCCTGCAACCGCGCGTTCTGCGAACGCTGCAAGGAACTGGGCGTTCCCTATATCGAAGTGTATTCCCCCGGCGTCCACAGCTGGACCTACTGGGACTATGCCCTCCGCCTCCACCTCTGGTACTTCTCCCGCATCGTCCACGGCGAGAACCTCGGCTACTGATTGAAACGGGGCTCCGCCAGATCATCCAAAATTGCCGGCGCTCCTGCGTTGCGTGATAGTGTCTGCTCCTCATGCGTTCGCGTCAGGGGCATACTGCGCTGCAGTCCCTTGACGGCGAACAGCTCCTTTTTAGCCTCGCCTTTGGCGAGGCTAACAGTCGCAGAACCTGCGCCGTCACTTTGGCGGGACTTCCGCTTGTCCGCCTGTTTCCTGCCGCTCACAAATCGTCGCATCCACCATCACGCAACTGCATCCGCGTCGGGGTGTGCGAACCCGTCTTTCAACAATTTTTCGGCTGGCTGGTGTTTTCGCCAAACAGCTGCGGAAGCGCTGGCGCTGAAGGACCTTCCGAGGCACATGGATCCGCACCAAAGGCAGATTACGGAGGTAGCTGCCGGCGCCACCCCTGGTAAAGCTCTTTATGAGGCATAGTTGCCCGCGCCTGTTTGGCTAAACAGCGACTAACCTTGTTCGTGCGGGGCCATAGTGCTCCTAATGGAAAATAATTGGGTTCACTGGGAGCTTAATTGGCCGTTTTTGCTCCCAGTGGAACGATTTTGACGCCATTGGAAGCATTCGAACACTTTTTCAGATGATCCGGAAAATGGATGTTTGTCTCATTCCGCCTTCTTTTCCCAAATTATTCTTACTTTTGTAGGAAGGGAGGTAAAAATAATGGTGTCTTCTTCGCCTGTCATACAGTTTAGCTACGCCCTAGACGAGTCTGGAAAGCTCATCCATATCAACGATGTCCCTATGGCGTATGCCGAGCGTGGACGCTACTATTCCATCGATGCCGGCGACGAGATGATTGCCCGCAAAGGGAAAAAGGTTGCATGGCATTTTGCTCATAAAGATGGCAGGCCAGGAGCACTTGAAACTTATCTTCACCAACTTGGAAAGATGACATTCAAGCAAGCTTTTGAAGAAAGCGAGCACTTCACGCTTACACTGCAGACACCCTACCCATGTCCTCAAATTGACAACTGTCCGATTATTGACGAGGCCTGCACGCCATACAAAGACTATCCTTTCGACCTGAAAAACTATTACGAACGGTGTGAGCTGGAAAAGAGAATCACTGTCAATGGCCACGACTATGTGGCTGATGTATGCCTGATTCCAAAGAATGATTCCAGCGAATACCTTGTAGTTGAAATCCAGGTTACCCACGCTTCAACAAGAGAAAAGCTTAAGTCGGGGTTACGAATTGTAGAAATCAGGATTGAAAAAGAAAACGATGTCGTGTGTTTCTATAAGCACAATCTCCATGAACGAGATGGTGTCAAATTCTATGGATTTCATCCTCGGTTACCCCGAGGTGTCACCACTGACAGCGTGCGAGCTTATTACTTAAAAAAGGTTCAAATCTGGAAAGGTGGTCCCACAACTGTAACTTCAGAATACTGCGATACCTTCGCAGCTCAGAAGGGGTGGGAAATGAAGGATGCTGCTTTCTACCTCGTCGCTCTGGATTCATCAATCGTGGAGAAAAATGATTTCTTATTTTTCGGCATTCAGAAGGCGCTGGATCATGGTTGCACGCTCCCTGAAATGTATCTGCCCGACAGATATCGGAAAATGGTTTTGCCTCCTCATTCAAAATACTATGTCCGACTTCCTGAGATGACCAATGGTCCTAAGTTGATTAATGAGCAACAAGAAGGAGAGGCAGTTCTGGATCAGATGGAAGAAGAAACTTTTGGTCCATATATTATGAATAAAAAACAGGAGTATTGGAGACAGGTTCGTGAGTGTATCTATCAAGACACTCATGGTGCTGACGTGGATGCCTTCTTGAGTGCCCTGTATCTTGCATCCCTTCGGCACATGTATGTGCAACTCGTTCCTCCTCCCAAATGGGAAGAAGGAATTGACGATTATTGGGTTAATTCCTGTTTTGAGTATATTCCTGTTCTTGTGGAGACATTGCCGGATAACCTATTTCAAGATTATTTTGGAAGTCTATGATCTGCGAGTATACCCATTCCCCATTTCTCCTGTACTATTCTACGTTAGTCTGGCAAAGATGAAAAAAGGATCAGCGGCAAAATCGGGTGGGCATACTTTCTGGGATAGGTCTCGGGTAGTTTTGAGGTAGGTCCCGCCCCAAACAATTGACCTGCCCCAAAAACCGCCAGGACCTACCCAGATGACAGTTATGGTTCTCTCTCTCTCTTTATCGGAAATCGCCAAAAAGCCGCAAGTTCATCCGTCCCACACGCTCTGTGCGGCCGTTTTTGTTGCGCCAAGGGCCGATTTGAGGCATAGGTGGCAGGTATGGAGAATAATAGCTATTGACTATCAGTGATTTAGTAATTAAAAGTCTGCGGCTGTTTGCGAGAAGTGGTTTTCTCCCGTCCAGAATGGGTCGGCCTAAGCGGGGCCGCCCATTTCCGGCCGCAGAAAACTACTCACGCCGCTAGCGGGCGCCTGTCTGGCCGGCCTGACCGGACATTTCGCCAAACTGGCGTCATCTCAATATCCTCAGGACGCGTTCTGGCTGGGGGTATATCGACGCCAAGGTCCATATCGGGGGGCTAGTGCCGAAGCGCGCGAAAAACATTGATGACTATCATCCAGTTACATTTTTTTGCTCGACGCCAGTTTGGCGAAATGTCTTATGGTAGGCGTCGGCCCACCCACTTTTCCGGTGATCCCCAAAAAAGGTCAGCAACAAAGCCTGCTGACTCTTCAAGGCGCGGTTGCAGTTGCGCTTTGGTGGATGCGACGATTTGTGAGCGGCAGGAAATACGCGGCCAAGCGGGAGTCCCGTCTCGTGACGGCGCAGGTCCTTCGACCGTTAGACTCGCCGTCAGGCGAGGCTAAAAGGGAGAAGTTCGCCGTCAAGGGACGGACGCGCAGCGGCATCAGCCGCTAGCGGAGGCCGTTGCGTGAGCCCGTGCAATAGCAGGCCGGAGCGGCAGGGTTTGGGGCGGAGCCCCAGTAGACACATGCCGCGCCTGCAGCGAACGCATGAGGAGCAGACACCAAAACGCAACGCAGGAGCGCCGGATGTTCGGAAAAGGCGGGAAGGAATTATTTCAGCGGGGAACCCGGTTCTTTGGCCATGTAGTTGTAGGCCCAACGGTCCATGTGGCGGGGAAGGTGGCGTTTGACGAACATTTCGACGCGGGCAACGAAGGTGAGCATCACCTCGCGCTTGCGGCGGACGATGGCACGCTCCAGCTTGCGGGCCACCTTTTCTGCCGACATCATCTTGCTCTCGTCGCGGGGCGAAGCCCCCTGCGGAGAGCCGTCGGCCGTGAGGGAGGCGATACGCACGTTCGAGGCGGTGAAGCCCGGAGCGAACACCAGTACATGAAGCCCGTCGTAGACATGCTCGATGCGGATTGTCTCGAGGAAGCCGCGGACCGCGAACTTCGAGGCACTGTAGCCTGAACGGGCGGGCAGCCCGGCATAGCCGGCCGTCGAAATCACGCCGACCACCGAACCCTTGCGTTCCAGAATCGAAGGCAGCGCATAACGCGTACAATAGACCGTCCCCCAGAAATTGACATCCATCAGCCTGCGCAGCACGTCGAGATCGACGTCGAGGAAAAGGGCACGCATCGATATCCCGGCATTGTTGATCAGGAGGTCAATGCCCCCGAAACGAGCAAGAGTCTGTTCCACCATCGACCGGCAATCCGCCTCGACGGAGACGTCGGTGCGCACCGTCAAAATCTCGGTGTCTTTCGACGTGGCCGGATCGGCCAGTATCTCGGCGGCGAGTTTATCGAGCAAATCGAGCCGGCGTGCAGCCATCACCAGTTTGTTGCCCCGCCGGGCGAACAAACGCACCGAGGCAAGCCCGATGCCCGAGCTTGCCCCCGTGACGATGATGACTTTGCCTTGAAGCATGGCTTATTGAATGCTCATGTTCTGTATTTCGTCGGCGTCGTAGAAACCTTGCTCCAGCTTCTTGCGAACCTCGGCAAACGCATTGAGCGTGTACTCTACGTCTTCCAGTGAATGCGCGGCCGTCGGAATGATGCGGTACATCAGCACGCCCTCCGGAACGACCGGATAGGTGATGACCGAACAGAAGATCTTGTAGTTCTTGCGCAGGTCGATCAGGATGTTGGTCGCCTGGGCCACGTTGCCCTTCATGAAGACGGGCGTAACGCAGGCCTCGGCCACGCCGATGTCGAATCCCCGCTTGCGCAGGCCTTCCTGCAGCGCGCGGGTGATGGTCCAAAGTTGGGCGCGGAGTTTGTCGCCCTCAGGACCGCGGATGATTTCCAGACGCTTGAGGCAACCTTCCACGATGGGCATCGGGAGCGCCTTGGCGTAGATCTGCGAACGCAGGTTGTAGCGTAGGTAATTGATGATGGCCCTCGGACCGGCTACGAAGCCACCGATGATGGCCATGCTCTTGGCATAGGCGCCGATGTAGAGATCGATCTCATCCATCACGCCGAAATGCTCGGACGTGCCGCGGCCGTAGGGGCCCATCACACCGAAACCGTGCGCATCGTCGATCAGGATGCGGAACTTGTATTTCTTCTTGAGGGCAGCGATCTGGTCGAGGATACCCAGGGCACCGGTCATGCCATAGACACCTTCGGTGATCAGCAGCACGCCGCCACCAGCCTCCTCAGCCTCTTTGCAAGCGCGCGCGAGGATTGTCTCGCAGTGCTGGATGTTGTTGTGGCGGTATTTGTATTTGCTGCCCACATGGAGACGGATACCGTCGAGCAGGCAGGCGTGGCATTCATTGTCGTAAACGATCACATCGCGGCGCGACATCAGCGAATCGATGGTCGAAACAATGCCCTGGTAGCCGAAGTTGAAGAGGAAGGCATCTTCCTTCTTCTCGAAATCGGCCAACTCCCGCTCCAGGCGCTCGTGCAGCGCGGTGTGGCCCGTCAGCATGCGGGAACCCATCGGATAGGCCAGGCCCCAGCGGGCGGCAGCCTCCGCGTCAACCTTGCGGATCTCGGGATGGTTGGCCAGGCCGAGGTAGTTGTTCAGGCTCCAGCAGAGCATTTCCTCGCCCTGGAAACGCATGTGCGGTCCCAGCTCCCCTTCCAGTTTCGGAAACATGAAATAGCCGAAGGCCTTGTCGCGATACTTGCCCAGCGGGCCGCCTGAATCCTTGGCAATTCTCTCAAAAATATCCATAGCGTGATCAGTATTTTTATCGTTTATGCATCAATGTTGGCGTATTTGGCGTTCTGCTCGATGAACTCACGGCGCGGCGGGACGTCGTCGCCCATCAGCATCGAGAAGATGCGGTCGGCCTCGGCCGCGTTTTCGATGTGGACCTGGCGCAGGATGCGGCGCTCCGGATCCATGGTCGTGGCCCAGAGTTGCTCGGCGTCCATTTCACCAAGACCTTTGTAGCGCGACACCAGCAGGCCCGTGTCCTTGCCTTTGCCGATGCGTTCGATGGCGGCGGAGCGCTCTTCGTCCGTCCAGCAGTATTCCTCCACGTTGCCCTTCTTCACACGGTAGAGCGGAGGAGTGGCGATATACACGTAGCCGCTGCGGATCAGGTCGGGCATATAGCGGAAGAAGAAGGTGAGGATCAGCGTGGCGATGTGGCTTCCGTCCACGTCGGCATCGGTCATAATGATGACCTTGTGATAGCGGAGCTTCGTCATGTTCAGGGCCTTCGGGTCTTCTTCGGTACCGACCGACACGCCCAGGGCCGTATAGATGTTGCGGATGGATTCGCTTTCGAAAGCGCGGTGCTCCATGGCCTTTTCCACGTTCAGGATCTTACCGCGCAACGGCAGGATGGCCTGGAACTGGCGGTTGCGGCCCTGCTTGGCCGTTCCGCCTGCGGAATCACCCTCCACCAGGAAGAGCTCGCAGTTGGCGGGATCGCGGTCGGAGCAGTCGGCCAGCTTGCCCGGCAAGCCACTGCCCGACATCACCGTCTTGCGCTGCACCAGCTCGCGGGCCTTGCGGGCCGCATGGCGGGCCGTGGCGGCCAGCACCACCTTGTCGACGATGGCACGCGCATCTTTCGGATTTTCTTCCAGATACTGCTCGAGCGCGGCACTCACGGCCTGCGAAACGGCAGCCATCACTTCGCTGTTGCCCAGCTTGGTCTTGGTCTGGCCCTCGAACTGCGGCTCGGCCACCTTCACAGAGATGACAGCCGTCAGGCCCTCACGGAAGTCCGAAGGATCGAGATCAAATTTGAGCTTGGAGAGCAGGCCGTTCTTGTCGGCGTAGCTCTTGAGGGTGGTGGTCAGACCGCGGCGGAAACCACTCAAGTGCGTACCTCCCTCAATGGTGTTGATGTTGTTGACGTAGGAGTGGACGTTTTCGCTGAAACCGTCGTTGTATTGCATCGCGATCTCGATGGGGATGACCTTGTCGGTCTCGAGATAGATGGGTTTCTCGGTGAGTTTCACGCGAACGCCGTCGAGATACTGCACGAATTCGATGAGTCCGCGCTCCGAGTAGAACACTTCTTCCCTGGGCTGGGCCGGGATTTCATTGCCGTTCTCGTCGTATTCTTTCTCACGCGGACGCATGTCGCGCAAGGTGAGACGGACACCCTTGTTCAGGAAGGCCAATTCGCGGAGACGGCCGGCCAGAATGTCGTAATCGTAGACCGTGGTGACGGTGAAGATCTCGGGATCGGGCTTGAAAGAGATGATGGTGCCCGTATCGGAAGCCTCGCCCACCTCCTTCACGTCGTAAAGCGGCTTGCCTTTGGAGTACTCCTGCACGAAGATTTTGCCTTCACGGTGAATCTCAGCTTTCAGGTGCGTGGAAAGCGCGTTCACGCAGGAGACACCCACACCATGGAGACCGCCGGACACTTTGTAGCTGTCCTTGCTGAATTTGCCGCCTGCATGAAGGACCGTCAACACCACTTCGAGGGCGCTGCGTTTTTCTTTCTCGTGCATGCCGGTCGGGATACCGCGGCCATTATCGGACACCGTGATCGAATTATCGGGATTGATGACAACGAGAATATCGTTGCAGAAGCCGGCCAGCGCCTCGTCGATGGAATTATCAACTACCTCATATACAAGGTGATGAAGTCCACGAGAGCCAATATCGCCAATATACATCGAAGGGCGCTTGCGCACGGCTTCGAGACCTTCCAGCACCTGGATACTGTCGGCAGAATAGGTTTCGTTCTGTTCCATTAAAAAACTATCTTCATATAAACGAACAAAGATAACGAAAAACGGCGGAAAAACCTAGGTTTTTCCGCCGTTTTTTCAAGTCGGGACTTGCTAGAAATTCAAGCAGATTCCACCACCGAAATTGCGTCCGGGCTCCAGATAGAGCGGCATGTACTGGTTGCGGTGATTCAGGATGTTTCCGGCCTTTGCGAAAACTGAAATGTATTTGTTGATGAGAAAATTGACGTTCAGGTCGAGGTCTACGATGGAAGGCACCTCATAGCGGTCCACAATATCGTCGGCAACGTTGATGAAGCCGCTCGTCTTGCTGCGGTAGTTGCACTCCAGCTGAGCGATAAGCCGTTCCCGGAAATTATAGCGGATGAAGCCATAGCCCGTCCATTTCGGCATCTCCGTCACCACCGATTTGTCCACGCGGTTCTTGTAGTCGGCATAGCGCATGCGGCCGCCTACCGTCAGGTCCTGGCTCCTCCAGAACACCTCGCCCTGCACGGAGAACTGGTTGACGTCGCGGTAGGTGGCCTCCATCTGTGAGATGGCGCCCCAGTAGACCGGCACGAAGATCATTTTGTTGCGGTAGATCTTGTAGTTGGTTTCCAGATTGAGGCCCAGACGGCCGCCGATCACGCTTTCCAACGAGAAGGTGGCGTCGAGCGGTCTGGAACCGAAATCCATCGTAGAGGACGGCAGCACGATCGGGCAGTCGTCAATCATCCGGGAATAGGGGTTCAGGTCGTTGCCGCCCGTCACCACGGCATGGGCCCAGAGCACCTTGTCTACCATGGTGAAACGGACATCCACATCGGGGAAAATGTTGCTGCGTGCCGACAGGTCGAGCCCGGGTTCCTCGATCTCGCCCACAATGCCGTAGCGGCTGCCGAATTTCACACCCAGCTTGGCATCGATCCACTTGCGCTTGAACCGGTAGATAGGCGAAAATTCCACCAGGCCGATGTTGAAATCGTGGACGCCGGCATAGCTGGCGTACTCGATGTTCATGTCCACATACACGCGATGGATGTCGAACGAGGCACCCACATAGCCCTTCACCGTCAGGAAACCCTCAGAAAGACGCGTCGAGTCTGACTGGGAAAATGCGCTGAGCGCAAACAGCTTCCGAGTATTGCGGTAGGACAGGGTCACGTCGTAGTAGATGGTGTTGGCTTCTTTCTGGGCGGAATTCAGGTTGAAGGAGGCCGTCAGGCTGTTGTTGTGGTGCGACGATTCCTCGACCCAGGGCTGATGCGTCTGGTAGTTGTAGCGGTCCAGATCGTATTTGACGTCGAACATCAGCTCGCCGGTCGCCCAGTCATAGGTAAGGTCACCCCCGAAGGTATTCTGCATCCGCCGGGTCTGCAGGGGATCATAGTCCGCGAAACTGCGGCCCAGCTCACCGAAGAATGAATTGTGGCGGCCGTACAGGCCGGAGCAGAAACCGTTCTTGGGCTTGGTCTGGAGATAGAGCTCCGCGGCCGGCATCACGCCGCGCTCGCCCGGTGCGTACTGCGCACCCAGG
>JAEEGL011801370.1_pt1 | contig 19986 bp, 18 predicted proteins | sample 9134231 | NCBI WGS metagenome assembly JAEEGL01 (sample SAMN16246548, study PRJNA631951) | gut metagenome | biome: gut microbiome; feature: rumen; material: fiber-attached | host: Bos | place: Iran: Karaj | collected 2018-10
CGAGTTCAGCTTTTCTTTCTTTTGTTAAAGCCATAACTTGTTTCCTCCTTCTTTTTTCTTAACTAACTCCCAGGAAATCGTTGAGGAATCGATATCCCGAGGGAAAGTCGCCTTATCTATAATAAAGGTATAACCTTATTATTGCAAAAGTTTTTTTGCTTTTTGTTTGTCCCTGTTGAGCTGAGCCTTCAAATCATCAAGTGTATCCCACTTCTTTTCTTCTCTGATGAATTTAATAAATTCAACGAAGATATTTTTACCATACAAATTGCCATCAAAATCAATGAGGTGAACTTCGATGGCGGGCTTTGCAAGAGGATTGATTGTGGGGTGTGTGCCAACATTCACGATGGCCTTATATTTCTCATCGTACACATAGGCATATCCAACATAGACACCTTCACGTGGGAAGACATAATCATATTCTAATTTGAGGTTCGCGGTTGGAAAATCAATCTTACCACCATTTTTAAAACCCGCAATCACTGTGCCATTAATTCGATATGGACGGCCGAGCATCTCTGCCACTTGTTCCATCTCTCCTTCTTTGATTAACGCGGTTATTTGTCTTGATGAAATCTTACTATTTTTGATGTTTTCAAAATCTGAGACCCTGACATTAAAGAATCTCTTTAGATAATCAACATCACCTTCTGCACGTACCCCAAAACGATAATCGGGACCACAGCAAATTTGATATGGATTGATGGCTAATAAAACATTATTGATAAATTCATCTTTGGTGACGTTCAAAACTGATCTATTGAAATCCATGAGATATAAGTAATCAACCCCAAGTTCTTCAAATAAATCAGCTTTATCAGAGATGGATGTTATGCAATTATCAACTAATTTATGTCCTAACACATAAGCGGGTGATTGATTGAAAGAAAGAATGCCTAATTTATAACCTTCTTTTTTAGATTTTTTAATCAATTTTTGGTGTCCTAAATGCACACCATCAAAGAAGCCTAAACAAAGGATTAGGTCTGGTACTGGGGTTAACTTTTCTCCGTACTCAAATTGAATGATTTCCATATTCGTTTATTCCTCTTTGGCAGATGTATTGGCCATTTTCATATCTATATATGGCAAGGACTACATGATTTTCATCTACCATTAGTATTGTATCATGACTTGGGTGAATATCACCTTGAAAAATCACACCGTGACTAGCGTGAAATGCCTTTTTTCCTTTAACTTCTAAAACAGGCATTATTTTTGATAATATGTCATAACTATCAATTAACTTATTTTTGTTAACTTCAGATACATCAATCGCATCCTCAATTTTGAAGGGACCCACCATCGTTCTTCGTAACGAAATTAGGTGACCAAGATTATCTAATCTATTGGCGATTTCTTCTCCTAGCACACGGATGTATGTGCCTTTAGACACTTTGGCACGAAAAGTAATTGTGTCTTCGGTATTATCTAAAAGTTCCAATTCATAGATATTAATATCTCTAGCCGGTCTTTCAACCTCAATACCTTGCAAAGCAAGATGATATAGTTTTTGGCCTTTATAACGAACGGATGACACCATCGGAGGGACTTGTTTTTGTGGTCCCAACATGGACTTAAAAACCTCTTCAATTTTCTCTTTCGTAGGGGTTTTGATGGGTTTTTCTTCCAAAATATCGTTGGTTTTATCACCTGATAGAGTTTTTCCACCAAGCTTAAGGGTGGCGATATATTCTTTGTCCAAACCATCAAGGCAGATGTTGGTCTTTGTGGCATTACCAATTGACACCACTAGTAAACCCGTTGCAAAGGGGTCTAGAGTTCCACTATGACCGACTTTTTTGACATGGAAAAGATGAGATATCTTAGTGACGACATCTCTACTGGTCCAGCCTTCTTTTTTATCGATGAGGAAAAATCCGTTCATACTTTTAATTTATCTTATTAGATAATATAATATTTTTCACAATGAAAGCAATTCGCACATTACTCGCTTGTATCCGTAAAGCGGATCAAACTTATAATCTCATCAACCATGGTGACAAAATCGTCGTTGGTTTATCCGGTGGTAAAGATTCTTTAGCGTTACTCTACTGTTTAAATCTCTATCGCAAATTTTCACACACTGATTTCGAATTGCAACCAGTGACATTAGATTTAGGTTTCCCAGGATTTAATCCTGAGCCACTTCAAAAATTCTGCGAATCTATCGGATTAAATTTAATTGTGCAGGATAGTAAAGAGGTATATCAAATTCTCACTATTCAACAGGAAAAACAGAAACTTAAACACCTCCCTTGTTCTATCTGCTCGCGTATGAAAAAAGCTGCGATTAACAAGGTCGCTAATGAGCTCGGATATAATAAAGTCGCTTTTGCGCATCACGCAGATGATGCGATTGAAACATTGATTATGAATGAGATTTATGGAGGCAGGATTGCTACCTTCTCTCCAAAGATGCATCTTGAGAACGCAAACATTGATTTTATTAGACCATTCTTGCTCGTACACGAGAAAGATATTAAGCAATTTATAAAAGAAGAAAACATCAATATAACAGGTTCTTCTTGCCCTGCTGATAAAAACACGACAAGAGAAGATATCAAAGTATTGTTAAATAATTTATATCATCAATTCCCTAAGGCAAAAGAGAGTTTCTTATCTATGATAAGCAACTATGAACAAGAAGATGTTTGGGGAAATGAAATATATCTTCAAATTAATCAAGAAGGATTATGTCTAAAGCCAGTTGTTAAACCAATCGATCAGTGGCACGTCATTAATGTGAGACAAATTGTTTTTAGAGAAGAACAAGGTGTTGATTATCACGAAGATGAAATTCTGGAAGAAGAACTAGAATCTAAGACCTATCTTATATGTCTAAAAGATAAAGTCATCGGCACAATTAGATATAGATTTATGAACAATGCATATAAAGTTGAAAGATTCGCAATTCTCAAAGAATACCGCGGTAAGGGCTATGGCAAACAAGCCTTTGAATTCTTAGTGAATCTCATCATCTCGCAATTTAACCCGTGCACTATCACGCTTAACTCGCAAGAACTGGTAATTGGTTTTTATGAAAAATGCGGTTTCACAAAGCAAGGAAAAATGTTTGTGGAAGCCGGCATCAACCATATTAAAATGATCAGAGAAGCAAAATAAAAGAGGAACAATAGTTCCTCTTTTTTTATTTAAGTGACATTCCGACCAGGAATGCTTGAGCAACTTCTTCGCCTAAGGCAATGTATTTTCCATTTGCTCCATCGAAAGTGATTGGTTCTAATTTCTTCACATCAATCTTGCCATCGGTAAGGATGCTTTCATCCGCACTGACATTGACGATGTTACCAATTAATGTTCCGCCTTCACCCATTTCTCCATCTAAAGAAACGAGCTCACATTCTAGTGTTAATGGGTATTCTTCGAACATCGGAGCGTTCACTTTATTGCTTTGGAATGGATGGAGTCCCGCTTTTTTAAGTTTTTTCGGCTCTTTGGCTTTGCTAACGATACCAACATAGTCACTAGCCACGACTGTCTTTTTAGTGGCAAAGGAAACGGTAAAAGCTTTGTTTTTGCGGATGTTATCTGTGGTGACGTGGCCACCTAATGATATGGTGATTTGATTGGTGTCATAAATGCTTCCCCAAGCGGCGTTCATGGCGTCGGGTTCACCATTCTCATCATATGTACCGATGATTAAAACTGGCATTGGGTATAAAAAACTCTTTGGGCCTAAATTTACTCTCATAATTGTTACCTCTGCTTTTATTTTATAAAAAAGAGAGCTAGATTACTAACTCTCATTGTTTTATTTTTTTAATAATTCTTCAATGCGTGCTTCTTTTTTATATCCTTCATCAAGAACGAAGCTGATTTCTGGAACACGTCTAGTGTCTAGTTTGCTAGCGAGTTGACTGCGGATAAAACCTTTGGAATGATTGAGGACTTCTAAACCTTCAGTAATTTCTTCTTCCTTAATAAAGGAAACATATACTTTGGCGTACGAGAAGTCACTACTAACTTTAACTTCTGGAATGGTGACAAATCCAAGGTGTGGATTTTTCAGTTCGAATTGAATGATTTCGGCGATATTCTTACGAATTAACGTCGCAATTCTTTCTTGCTTATTGGCCATAGTTATTTAGCCTTTTCTTCCACCATTTCGTAGCCTTCGATGATGTCATATTCTTTAACATCGTTAAAGTTCTCTAAGAGAATACCACATTCAAAGCCTTTTTTGACTTCTTTAGCTTGGTCTTTTTCTCTTTGTAAGGAGGCAATCTTACCTTCGAAGATAATAATGCCATCTCTTAAAACACGAACTAATGAATTATTTTTGATAGAACCATCGACGATCATACAACCACAGATGGTGCCGAGTTTACTGACTTTGAAGAGTCTTCTAACTTCCGCTTGTCCGGTCACACGTTCCACAAGTGTTGGTGCGAGCATACCTTTCATCGCGGCTTGAATCTCTTCAATCAAAGCGTAGATGATACGGTGTAATCTGATTTCCACCTTCTCTTCTTCTGCTTTTGCTCTGGTCTTTGCATCAGGTCTGACATTGAAGCCATAGATAATCGCTTTTGAAGCGCTGGCTAATAAGACATCGGATTCAGTAATCGCACCGGAAGTAGCTCTTACAATATTAATTTTAATATTGTCACTAGATAATTTTTCTAATGAACCCTTAACGGCTTCTGCGCTACCTGTGCTATCAGCTTTAATGATGATGTTGATGTTTTGAACTTCGCCTTCTTTGGCTAAATTGAATAAGTCATCTAAGCTTGCCGCACTTGTTCTATTCTTTTCTTTCGCTTCTTTGATTTGTTTACGTTTTAAAGCAATTTCACGAGCTTCTTGTTCGCTTGGGAACGCCATAAAGCGGTCACCAGCTTGTGGAACTTCTGCTAAACCGATAACTGATACTGGTGTGGATGGTGTCGCCACTTGAAGAACTTTCTTGAACTCATTTGTCATTCTTCTAGCTTTACCATAACCAGTTCCCACTACTAGATAGTCACCTTCACGTAAGGAGCCGTTTTGGACTAATAAAGTAGCTTTTGGGCCTTCGTTTTTATCGAGTTTTGCTTCTAGAACTGTACCTAAAGCATAACGATCTGGGTTAGCTTTGAGTTCTGCCATTTCTGCCACAGTAAGAATTGCTTCTAATAAACCATCGATGTTTTGTTTCTGCTTTGCAGAAATTTCAACAGCGATGACTTCTCCACCATAATCTTCGACGACGATATCGTGGGCCATTAATTCGTTTTTGACACGTGCTGGATCTGCACCTGGTTTGTCCATTTTATTAATAGCGACGATAATTGGAACACCAGCCGCTTTAGCGTGGTCAATGGCTTCCACTGTTTGTGGCATAACGCCATCATCAGCGGCAACCACTAAGACAACGATATCAGTAACGCTTGCGCCTCTAGAACGCATTGCGGTAAAGGCTTCGTGACCCGGAGTGTCGATGAAGGTAATCTTTTGTCCGTTGATTTCTTTTTGGTAAGCACCAATCTCTTGGCTGATACCACCGACTTCACCGGCGACAAGATTTGAATTTCTCACCGCGTCAATCAATGTGGTTTTACCATGGTCAACGTGTCCCATGATGGTAACCACTGCTGGACGTGGTTTGAGTTTAGATGGATCATCTTTAATTTCAACTTCTTCGAAGTTCTCGGCAGCGACAATCTTTTTCTTTTCAAAGTCGTAGCCGAATTCTAAACACACAGTTCCGATGAGTTCATCATCTAGAATAGTGTTAATAGTAATCATTTTTCCTTGTAAGAAAAGGAATTTAATAATATCTCCCACAGGAACGTTAAGAGATTTGGAGAGTTCGCCAACTGTGATTGCGCCAGTATAAGTGAAGACGCCACCATTGACTTTGGTTCTCACTTTATCACTAGATACTTTGGTGGAGACATTAGCCTCACGATTATATCCAGGTTTATTGTTCTTCTTTCCCATATAAACACCTTCTTTCTTACTATTTTGCCCTTTAGGGCATTACTACGATTTAGAGATTATCTCTCATCATCGTCGTAGTAGTCATCATATTCGTCGTAATCGACATCGTCATCGTAATCAGATTCTTGTTCTTTGTCTTCTTCTTCCATTTGACGAAGTTCTTCGTCTGTGTAGATAGACATACGAGCAGCGCTGGATGTATCGATGGCGCCTTTATTTTCTTCTTCAGATTCGTCTTTCTTTTTCTTGCTAGAACGACGTTCTTTCTTAGCGGATTGTTTGTTGCTTTCTTCCGATAAGGATTTTTCAAGGTCTTCGAGTGATGTGGTTGTTTTAACCTCTTTTTTGACTTCTTTGACTGATTCTTCAGCTTTTGGTTCTTCAACCTTGACTTCTTCCTTGACAGGTTCAACGCTGACTTTGACTTCTTCTTTTTCACTCGCTTGTTCGAGAGCTTCTTGAAGTTCTTCATTAGCGTTATCTTCTTCTTTATAAACACGCGCTTGTGGTGCTACATAGCCTTCTGGCAAGCCAGGTAAGACACTTGGGGTATCTTCTTTTTGAGCTTGATATTGAGCAGCGAGTTTTTCGTATGCTGCTTTGCTCTTGGCTTCGGCATCCATAGCTTGTAAATCTTCAAATGTAACGAATTCAATACCTTCTTCATAAGCGGTTGTTTCGGTCTTGATATCGATGTTGTATTTAGTTAAGCGAACCGCTAAACGAACGTTAACACCTTTCTTACCGATGGCGAGTGAGAAGGAATCGTCTTTGACGATTGCTAAAGCGGATTTGGTTTCTTCATCAACCTTAACACCTACGACACGGGCAGGTTTAAGAGCTTCCATGATGAATAATCCGGGAATTTCACTATAGCCGATAATATCGATCTTTTCTTTGACTTGTCCGTTGCCAAGTTGACCGACGATTTTTTGGATTCTTGAGCCGTTTGGACCAATACAGGCACCAGCAGGATCAATATTTGGATCTTCTGTATAAACAGCGACTTTACTTCTTTCGCCAGCTTCTCTAGCGATGCCTTTAATGGTAATTGTGCCATTATAGATTTCACTGATTTCTTCAGTGAATAAGCATTGTAAGAAACCTTCACCAGCACGGGTTACGTTAATGGTTGCGCCCTTTGTGCCACTGGCGACGTTATTAACATAAAGTTTGATAGAATCGCCTGCTAAGAATTTTTCATCTCCAATCATTTCTTTGCGTGGTAAATAGACAGATGTCTTACCGATATTGACGGATAAACCTCTTTCTTCCACTTTTTCGACTTTACCAGTAATCATGGTGCCAATCTTATCTTTGAATGCTTCATATAAAACATCTTTTTCCGCTTCAGCGAGCTTTTGTTTTAAGATGCTCTTCACACTCATAGCGATGGCTTTGGTTAAATCATCTGGTGAGGATGGAATGATAAATTCATCACCGGCTTTATACTTTTTGCCAGTCTTCATCGCGTTAGCGTCTTCAACACTGATTTCTAAGAAATCATCTTGGACGTCTTCCACGACATTCTTAATTTGGCACATATCAATTGTGCCGGTTTCTGGATCGATGACGACGCGGACACAGTCGTCTTCTTCAGTCGCTCCAATTTGTTTTTTGTAGCCTTTCACCATTGCTTCTTCTAAAGCGGTGAGAATGACTTCTTTGCTAATTCCCTTCGTGCTTTCGAGTTCATCTAAAGCGGCGAGGAATGCGATACCGTTAATAGCCATAAAATAAATTCTCCTTAAAATTTAATTGCTAAACGTATTTTTGATATATTTGCTTTTTGTATATCAACTACTTTAATGCGAGTCTTCACTCTATATTCCAAAGAGATAGACTCAGGGGAAACACTCTTTAGTGTCCCTTCATAGATGTTTTCTCCATTAATTGGATTAATTAAGTGAACGTGGATATAGCGTTCCATATAATCTCCTAATTTCTCCACTTTTAATGGTTTTTCCGCACCTAACGAAGAGATATCTAAGGTATAAGGATGGTCATATGGATTGATTTCATCAATAACCTTGTTAATCTTATTAGAAATATCGACGATGGCGTCCATATCGATGGGTTCGACACGGTCGACGACAATTGAGAGAATGTGATCGCCTTTTTCTTGACGAGAATTGATACTGATGAGTTCATAACCGAATTCACCAATTCTTTCTCTTAATTCTTTCTCAAGTTCCATATATACCTCCTTTCCCTTAAAAACAAAGAGTGGCCTCTCGGTCACTCTTGTTAAAGAGTATGGTGCACTCTTTCAAGTGCAGTATGATTATATCATTTACTATTCGGTATGCAACAACTTTTTAATAAAAAAGATCCGAATGTTTCGGACCTTGTTCTATTTGTATGGGTCAACGCTTATCGCGCCATCATTACACACCACTGTGGTTGTCATTGACTTATTGAGCCAATTGCTGCCGCGTTTGATGTATCTCCATTCTTCTTTACTACCGGCGTAATTAATACGTTGTAATCTCGGTGTATTGAAGAAGCAGTTTGGACCAATTTGTTTAATTGATTTTGGTAAGGTGACAACTTTTAGTCTTAAACAGTTGGAGAAGGCACCGATACCGAGTTCATCGATTCCATCTGGAATGGTTGCGATTTCTAAGTTAGTGTTTCTTGCAAAGGCATGACCGCCAATGGATTTTAATCCATTTGGTAAGGTGTTACGGGTGACACCATCGTTTCTTTCAAATGGTTGTGGTTCTTCCACTTCGACGACTTCGATATCTTCTTTATGATATCTGCCCTTAAGAGCGGCAAGATAGATAATGAAGACGAGGAGGAAGATGCCAGCAGCTACTGAAGCAAAGATGATGCTGAATAAGAAGTTATATTTCCAAACTCCCACTGTGGAGCCAGAAATTTCTGCAGCTTTTTTAATTGTCCATTGAATGTATGCGCCGAGTCTCCAGGCATCTAATAAGACCATACCATTTCCTAAGAAATAGAAGAATGCCACGACTACTGCTGCATGAGGATTATTAAGTTTGCCTCTAATTAACATGACAAAGCCTAAGATAAAGAGGACTAATGCCATTAATGCAGATAGGGCGAACCATCCACCGATGGCGTAGAACATTTCTCTTAACATGTAGTAATTTAAGAGATTGTCTCTGAGTTGAGAAGCAACCCAGCCGTTATGGATGATAAAGGCTGTTGGAATGTTCTCTTTGTTCAACATGCAGTAGATAATATCTAGCATGCCAAGGGATTGACTTCCTTCTTCATATAAATAGGTCGCACTAGCGTTAGTGATTTCGCCTACTTGGATATTGAAGAATGGGAATAAGAAATAAAGGGCAGGGACAGCAATCGCAAAAAGGCATAAGATGCCAATGATTACGGATCCTGCGTTGTGACGTTTAATAATTTTAACGTTGCTAAGGATATTTTGGTTGCTCATAACTATTACTATTTTAGACACCTCTTTAATTAATTAAAAGAGATTTTTATTTCACTAATGATATTTCAATCGCGAGAACTCCATATTTTTCAATATCGCTGTTTTGATAATACTGAAGCATATCGTCTGGGCTCGCTATTTCATCATCTTGATAACCGAGTCTTTGTTTGGGATAAGATTCATACAATTCTTTAAAAGAAGAGAACTTGCTTACAGATGTCACAATGACTTTAATAGTTTCTTCGTTATAGGAATTATGGAATACAATGAAATCGCCTTTAGAGATTTTATCTCTATTTTTGTTATTCAACCTCATTTCTACAGTTTTTTGACCGCTAGAAATCAACTTGAAAGGAGTTTCTTGTAAATGCATCTCAAACACTTGGTTCATAACTAGATATTTTTGATTTGTAATTTGTTGATGGCGGGATCGAATCCACCTTCCGCGGATTTCTTGAGCCAGAGTTCAGCCTTTTCTAAATCTTTAGTCACATGGATGCCTTTTTCGAAGTAGATGGATAAGTTATACATCGCTTTGACATCACCGGCTTGGGCACCTTTGTTATACCAATAATAAGCTTGAGAGTTATCTTTCTTCACTCCTTCTCCTTTGGCATACATGACACCGAGATAGTAATAACATTCGTTTTCACCATCATTTGCACCGGCATAGAAATAATCGAAAGCCTCTTCATAATTCTTTTCTATTCCATAACCGTAATAAGAATATGTACCGAGGCGGTGATAAAGACCTTTTTCGCCGAATTCTAATGCATTCACATACGCTTCTCTAGCGAGCATGAAGTTTTGAATGCACCCAATAGCGTGCTCGTAGAAATAGCCTAATAATGCATTGGCTTTGCCATAATTCATCTCAGCGCTTTCTTTCACTAAATTGAAAGCTTGTGGATATTGTTTGTTACGGTAATAGAAAAGACCAATATTATATTTCGCTTTGATATCACCATGCATCGCCGCGAGTTCATAGTATTGTCTGGCTTTGACTAAGTCTTTGTCGCATCCAATACCCCTCTCATAATAATAGCCGAGTTTTCTTTCGCCTTCTGGGTATGAATAAAGTGTGCTTTTATGCACGTATTTGAAAGCTTTATCGAGATCACCCTCGCCTCTATAGTAATCGGCCAGTTTAATCATCGCTTTGACATCGCTCTGATCAGCTTTCGTAATCAGGGAGTTGAGTTCTTGTTCTGTAAGCATATTAAATCACCTCGATATTACCATACCATAATACTTATATATTTGTAAATAAAAAAATTAATTTAATTTTTTTAATATATATAAATTATGCACTACAAAATATAAAAAAAGACCGAAACGGTCAAGAAAAAAGCGGATCGCTCCGCTTATTGGAATAATTCTAATAAATTATGAATTTTGATGTATTTATCACTATCAGGAAATTCATTATCACGATCAATAAGTACTGCGTCCACACCAGCAGCGTTCGCGCTTAAAGTATCATTGATGCCATCACCAACATATACTACATCTTCTCTATCATAATGAATCTTTGAATGCTCTAATGCTTTATTTATCGGGTCTGGGTCAGGCTTGTGTTTATCACACTCTTTATTTCCAATATATAGTTCGAAGATATCTGCCGGGATATTGAGAATATTTAATACATCATGTACGTGCTTTTTTGTGTTACTTGTCACAATTCCAGCGTGAATCCCTTGTTCTTTTAAATATCTCAAAAATTCTAGTGTTTCTTCAAATGGGCTATTGGAATGAAGAGCATCAGGGAAATCTAATGATTGTTCAATAAAGCGACAAAACTCCGGAAAGTCTTCCGGTTTGCCGTTCATTCTTTCATATCCTACAATTAGTGGTATTCTGGCGAATTCCATCGTGTCTTTAACATCGAATTCTAGACCCACGTGAGCATAAGAAACTTTGAACACATATGATAAGGCGGGCTTTGTGTTGAGCAAAGTCCCGTCAAAATCAAAGAGGTATAATTTGTATCTTTTCATTCACTATTATGCTTTTTTGATAGTTATGTAGTACAGTCCACCGAGGACGAAATGGACTGAGGCTAATTCATAACATGAAATATTGAGCTCCTATAGGAATTAAGATGATAATTACATAGTAAATGGCTTCGATAATCCAGGCGAAATGAAACACCGTCTATCGGTAAAACTATCTTTAAAACTTCCGAATTATCATCCATAAATTAAGAACTTAAAACAGAGGAAATGAACGACTTATTTCACGTCGTTGACATCTTCAGTGTCTCTGCTCTCTTCTTGTTGTTTTTGAGCTTCTTTATAGGCCGCTTGTTCTTCTTTCTCTTTATCGACCCATTCAGGATGGTCAGCAGGGTTTGGACCTTGTGTAATGGTGAGTTGTGGATATGGAACAGTGATTTTATTCTCGTTAAGGAAAATATAGATATCTCTCTTCATATCACGTGTGGTTTGGAATCTATCTTCTTCTTTCACTTTCGCCATAACCTTTAAGATAACCGCGGAATCCGCCATCTCTTCGACGCCTTTATAATATGGGCCATCAACGATGGTTGGAATTCTCTCTTTCATATCTTTTAATCTTTCGATTAATAAGGTTTCTGTTCTAGCGAGATTTTCTTCATAAGGAATAGAAATTTCGACGATGGATAAGGATAAGGAATCAGTTAAGTTCACCAAGGTGTGAATCGCACTATTACTGACAACTTTAATGTTTCCACCAGCGTCTTCTAGCTTGGTGCTCTTTAAACCTATTTCCACGACTGTACCACGGAAATCATCGACGACGACGATATCACCAACTTCAAAGGCATCGTCTGCGACGAGGAAAATACCGGCAACGATATCGCTGATAAGAGTTTGACAACCAAGGCCAATAATAAGAGCAATGATACCAATGCTAGCTAAGATTTGTTGTGTTGGAACACCCCATCTAGTCAAGACTAAGTAGGCAGCAAAGAGGATGATGCCCCACTTCACGAATGATTTCACTAAGGAAATTGTGGTTGCGGCTTTCTTGTTCTTCACTTTGACATACTTTTCAAGTATCGCTAAGAGCATGATCAATAAGGCGACGATGCCGATGATCACTAAAGTGTACAACACTTGATGGATGTGGGTCTTGAACCACCATCCGATGAAAACGAATCCGTTTTCGGCGTAGACTGGAACTTCTTGTTCGATACCATCAATAACTTGAATTTCAGTGCCAATTTGGAACATCTTTTCACCTGCGCCTTGGAATATATAATTCCAGAATAAGACGAAGATTAAAGCAATTCCGCAGAGGGTGAAGACAACGATATTGGTGACAAGTTTCTTAGTGTCTACCTTTTTCTTTTCTTCTTGTTTTTTCATAATTTAGTCCTCCGAAAAAACCTTTCTTTTTTATGCTGAATAATCGACTGTTGAGTAGTCAATTACTTCTGAGAATAATAATGTATCTACGCCACCTTCCGAACAATAAATTGCGGTTGTGTAAGTACCTTCTCTAACCGGGAATACACTATAGGATGGTTGTTGGCTAATTCCCGTATTGTTATCAAAATCAAATTCATAAGTATCTGTAGCATCTTCTGTATTTGTAATGATGAGTTTGTAAACTGTACCTACAGGTATTTCATCACCAATACCGAGGATTTCCATCCATGCTTCTGAGGTAGATGGTGCATCTGGATCGCCATAGTATTGAATATTTAAATAAATTGGATAATACCAAACGCGATTTGCCCAATCACTGCGCGTAACTGTGACATTTTCAACTTCGATAGTCACACCAGTTCCGGCGTTACCTTCATAGTCGCTGTTGACGACAAGTTCATAACTAACATCGCCATTGAATTTATCGAGATAGTTAACACCATTCGGATCGTAAATATCATGTCCATTTGTTATTTCATAACAATTGAGTTCAAATGGAACAGGCGACAAATAGTAAACATATGACGCATCATTATCGGCTTTATCGATTAAGTTAAGACCGGTGATTTCGTAATGTTCACCCGGATCATTTAATACGATAGTAGCATATGCTTTATAGTCATCTATGTTATTTGGTGAGTGATACCACTTTAAATAAAGTTCTTGAATGGTCGGTCTGGTTTGAACACTCATTTCAGATATATCACTGAAATCAACTTCGAACGGACCAAGGTCATAAGGAGCACCATCGTCAACTGTGTAATCTCCACCAGAGCCTCCGTGTTCGTTATTATAAGCATTAACATAAGATTCGTTGTGATTCATACAAGAAACGTCGAAATAATATGTTCCATTATCATCGAATGTGGCGCCGTAGTAAGGATTGCTTAAATCTAGATATATAGCGGTATCAAATGCAGAGAAAGAGGTGCGAGAGTATGAAGTCCAAGATGAATCTCTTAGATTATATTCAAGATCGCTTAAGTCACTAACATCATATTCGTTGTCGTATGTAAACACGACATAGTATTCAAAATTTGGAGGATTAGATTCATCAACATGTCTTTGGACATAAGCACCTGAACCGGTTTTTGGAGTAATATTGATGCTTGGTAAATCAATTCTCTTAGAGAAAAGCATTGTTGGAATCGGACTACCGGAAATTGGATCATCCGGCTGGATATCACCCCATAATGAGAAGTAAGTTGGGCCTTCCCATTCACCGATTTGGAAGCTTACATATTGCTTTACAAATGGCGCGCCATTGATTAATTCAAAGTCAGTGAGGCAATATTCATATTCATTTTCATAATCTGCGTCATATGCGAGTTTGTCTTCAGTGATCATCACGCGGAAATTGGAATATGTTTCTGTCGGATTTTCGATATACATTTCAATTTCAGACAAATAATCAACTTTACCGAATGGATCGCTGTCACCGGTAATTGTTATGTCACCAGCAAGGACATCTATTTCATAGGATTCAGTTAAATTAGTTTCATTTTCATAGAATTGCACTTCTATTGTCTTATTGCCAAAACTATTCATATCTAATTGGTAAGTATCGATATATAGTTCATCATTACTCAAAGTTCTTGTGCTGCCATCATCATATGTAACTGATGCAGTACCATCAAATGAGAACTCATCGCGGACGTGATAAGTTGTGGTTTGTCCAGATAATGTTAGTGCTTGCGGAACTGGTAAAATATCGGCTTCTAAATCAGCGAGATCAAGTCTCTTGCAAACCAATAATTCTGGTTCTTCAACAGTTATAATACCCGAACCTTCCACTTCTTTTTCCACTTCTTTATTGCCCCATAAGACGAGGTAATTGACGCCGGATTGTTCATCGACACCATCGAAATAAATTTGTTGTTTAGAGAAAGGATCGTTTCTATCTAAGGAGATATAACAAAGTTCTACTCCTTGGTCCAAGCTTTGATAATCAGTTCCGTAATCCATATATTCGGTCATGAGACTCATGAAATATGACTTATATGTATCTTGGTATCCTCTCAAATGCATATTGATTTCAGAGTAGTAATATTTACCACCTGTAGCATTTTCACTAGCGGAGATTGTAATATCAGCGGCGAGAACATTTATTTCATAAGATGTGCTGACTGTTTGTTCAGATTCAGTGTAGTAAATAGTAACTGGATATTTACCTTGCGTGGTCATATCCACTTGTGATGAATCAACAGTAAGTTTAGAAGAATTAATTTCTTCAGTAGAATCATCATCATATGTGACAGTGCAAACGCCATCATAAACGAATTCTGAGTTAGCAGGGAACTCTTGGGTTTGCCCGGTTGTAGATATATCAACTGGAATATTAGGAATAGTGCTGATTTTTAGAGGTTCGATAATATATTCTCGATTTAAATCTAAGAATGTTCTTTGAACAACACCGATTGTATAAACAGTACCAGTTTTTAAGTTATCAAAGATAAAGTCATGGACACCAAAACTGGAAATCGCCCTTTCTTCTGAGAAACTGGAGAAGGATTCACAAGTTAATTCCACGATAATATCGCATGGTTTTGGTTCTTCCTCTTCACTACTTTGATAAGCATCTTCTTCTGAATTACCGACGGCCACTGAAAAAGAAATAGTATTTTTGGTGGCGTATGGTTCAATGATTTGAACATAGTTCGGCTTTTCGTATGATTGGCTATTGACAACCATACCACCACCGACAACAACGATAATCGCGGTTGTGGTTGCGACTGCGACTGTATGAACAACGGTTCCGGCAGAATTTCCAGCCGCCGTGGCGGTTGAAGAAGAGGAACTGACAGAAGGAGTTGAACTTGACGCTTCTGAGGTTGAAGAAGAATCATTTTGTTTAAATTTATCGTTATCTTCAAATTCGACACCTTTTTCCTCTTGATTTAAAGTCGAATCAAAAGAATTGGCTTCGGCACCAGTAACGTGGACTTCATTGGTCCAAGTAATTTTATTTTCTTCGTGCTTGTAAACAAAATCTTCGTTGTAGCGTGGATCGAGAGACTCTCCACCCGCGTTATACGTTTCTTTGTTTCGCTTGTTTTGCTCAAAACCTTCGTATTTGTCTTTTGCCATATCTTAAAACATTATACATAAAAACATACGCACGATGTGCACGAAAAAGAAAATGTTTCTATTTTTTCAGTAAACAAAAGGCCACTAGAGAACAGTGGCCATGAACATTAAGGAATATGCAATTGCGTACTGAGCGAGGTAATACGTTATGCCATTTGTGATGATATCGATTGGTCTTTCGTGTCCTTCACCAAAGTATGTCATACAAAGTATGAGATCACTAATTGCGAACAGTAATCCGCCGCCGAAGACCATAATCAAAGTAATGGAATTAAATTTATAAAGAATGGTTAAACTAAGTGCGCAGGCAACCATAGAGAACAAGAGACTTCCATAGATAAAACAAATGAGTTTTTTCTTTCCATATTGAAGTTTTAATGGTTTTTCTAGCACCACTGTTAAGGCTCCGGCAGCAATACCAGCAATAAATGGGATAATGATGTAAAGAGGATTCCCTGGAATGTAATATTGTAGGAACATGCCTGTGATATACATGACGTGGCCTAGTGCAAAGCTGATAAAGCCAGCATAGGTAAAAATCTCATCGTGTTCTTTAAAGACATATTTGAAATCGAGCCAAATGTCACCCATTAGTCCTAAGACTAAGGCAATAATAACAAATAGGCCGAATGTAGAAAGACCACTACTATACCAGCTAACGACACCCAAAGAGATAAATAATAAGGATGTCACTGCTTTGATTATTGTGGCTTTTACTGAGTATTTGCGGACTTTTTCAATGAGGAAAAAAGTTAGGGCTAACATACCAAAACCAAGAATAATATAAGATGCTATCATCATAAATTGTGCCTCTTCTAAAATTTTATATTATTTAAGGAAACTACCCAAAAGTTTCTTTTTCTTTTTGTTATATGGATGCTCCCTTAAAGATAAATTCATCTTTGTAGAACCAAATAATACAGTTGATGGATGGGTGAATTCTCTAAAGCCCCAAATGCCGTGATAAGCACCCATACCTGAGTGACCAGTTCCATTAAATGGAACACCTTTCACCATAAGATGTAAGCAGACTTCGTTAATACATCCACCACCATATTGTTGTGTCTGCATCACTTTTTTCGCCCATTTTTTATTCTTTGTGAATAGATATAAAGCGAGCCCGTGTTCTCTTCTAGCAATGACGTTGAGTAATTCTTCAACTTTATCATCTTCGAACTTCACAACCGGTAATAAAGGGCCAAAAATCTCATGATTGACGATTGGCTCATTAATATCGACTGGATAGATGATGGTTGGATTGTATTTTTGGGTCTCTGGATTACCTTGTCCACCAAAGACAATACGATCTTTATATTCTTCAGCTTCCTTGGCGATTCCGTCATAAGCGCGTCTAGTAATTAGTTTTGGATATTCTTCATTTTCCATAGCGTTTTCACCAATTTGCTTTATAAAAGCAGCTTTCATCTCTTCAATAAATTTATCTGCTACTTCACTAGCGACTGCGACTTGGTTGATGTTAATACAAACTTGACCAGAATTGCAGAGTTTGAAGAAGGCAATCTTTCTAGCTGCATCTTTTAAATCAGCATCTTTTCTAATGATGCACCAGTTACCATTCTCACCACCGAGTTCCAAAGCAACCGGAACTAAGTTCTTGCTCGCCATTTCCATGACGTGTTTGCCAACGTTAGGTGAGCCGGTATAAAAGATCTTATCAACCGGTTCCTCTAAACAGAAATCAGCGACGTCATGACCACCGTCGATGACGATCATATATTTCTCATTAAATGTTTCGCTGATGATTTCTTTTAAGGCTTGTGTGCAAGCAGCAGATTTGCTACTCGCTTTTATTAAAGCGGTATTGCCACCAGCGATACTTGCGGCCACCACTCCAATTGATAAAAGGATTGGGAAATTAAATGGGGAAATAATTAAGGAAACACCATAAGGCATCTTGTACACTTTTGTGGTCATAGAAGGGAAACAAGCTAAGCCGGAATAATGCGTTTCTGGTCTGCTCCACTTCTTAACACCTTTTAGATATTCATTGATTTCCATGATGACATCACCGATATCACAGAAATATGCTTCGGCTTCACATCTTCCTAAATCTTCATGAAGTGCTTTAATCAGTTTGTCTTGATTATAGAGAATTGCCTTTTTTAATTTCTTGAGTTGCTCTTTTCTGAACTTGATTGATAATGTTTCACCTGTTAAAAAATACTCTTTCTGTTTAAGAACTATTTGGTGAATGTCTTCTTTTGTGTAACCCATAGTTGTCCCCTTTATATCCATAATTAATTATTTATAATAATTGTTTAATCCAATTCTTAATATATTCAATATTATCCTTGCCTGAAAAGGAATGATCAGCACCCTGTTTAATTGTTAATCTTGCATTATGCCTTTCTAGAAATTCCGCGATATTTTCGATATAGACATCTCGATCTTTTGAACCGTAGAGGATTTCGGTCGGAACATTCCATTTATCATCTTCTTTTAAAACGTGCATATAGACGTCATAGGAGAGAAATTCTCCATTTTCTAAAGCGATGATCCTTTCCGTCTTTAAACGTTTCTCAGTGATGCGATAATCATTCATGAGATTGAACATGTGTTGGAACATATCAGTAACTGGAGAAATGAAAAAAGCACCCTTGATGTCGTAACCACTTAAAACTTCCGTCACAGCGTATGCCGCTAAATCGGAGGCCACCACTACAACTTTTTGATAATTTTCAATCAATGAGACAAATTTAGTTTTAAGTATTTCTTGAGCTTCCCAAATCTTGCTTGTGTCGATTTTTATCTCTTTGACATCATAACCTACTTTTAATAATTCTAAATCCTTACCTTTGATGGTTTTCCAATCTTTCGGATGAATGTAGATGATAATCGATTTTTCAGAAGTAACTAATCCTTCATCATCTTTTGGCATCATTTCTTCAATATCCTTAAGATCTAGACCATAGACTTTCACCATCAAAAGGATTTTCTCGTACGACATGTCTCTTTGACCAGATTCGATCTTGTTGACTACTGATTTATGCGAATAGCCTAAAGATTCCGCAAATTGTTGTTGCGAAAGATGATTAGCTAATCTAATCTCACGAACTTTTTTACCAAGTTGATTCATGCTTTCATTATAAAGTTAAGTAGTCTATTTGACAACTAGAATTGAAAAAGAAAGACCCACTCTTTATAAGAGTGAGTCATATCATTTTTTATTCACCAGTTGTGTTATTCATCATCTCTCTGACATCATCAGGAACGGTGAATTCTGCGTTTCCGTATGTATATGTCCAAGTCTGTTCTGAGTCAGTTTTGGTAGAATATTTAATTGGAAGACCCTTCTTTAATACAATTGTGTATTTAGTGGTTTGTTCTTCAGTGCTATCAATAACAGTTGAATATTCACCGGTTTCTTCATTGTATTCATCATGTGATGTGATAACTTCTTTCTTCGCGGTGGAAGTCAAAGTGTATTGATCATTAAGGATGTTCTTCTTGTATTTATTGGATACAGATTTGTATTCTGTTTGGTTTTCATCCATCAGTGTTTCTGCTTTAGAAAGTGGGTTAAGAAGTTCTTCAACAACTTTCGCTTTTCCAGCAGCCATATATTGTTCAAAAACTGTCTCGGTAATTTCGGTTAAAGATTTCTTGTTTCCAATGCTGTTATAGGTGTAGTGCCAGAATTTGCCATCTTCTTTCCAAGTATAGTTTTGTTCGGAAAGAGGAACGATTAACACTAACGCAAACATCTTATAAGCGTAAAATTCGCCTTCTTTATAGTTGTAAGAATTAACGCTTAGTTTGTTATGAAATTTGACATTGGTGACTTCAGTAACTTTGGCTTTGCCTTGTTGGACCATATCGCTATATTGAGATTTCAACTTGCTTTGGCTACATCCAGTAAGAACGATGGATGACAAGGCTAATAAAGATAATGGAATATACTTTTTCATAAATAATTCCCTCCTTTGTAAACTATAATATATAGTTATTATTTAAATAATGCAAATAATTGGGTTTTAACAACTTTGTTGTTATGCGAACAATATTGCGATAAGCGCCATCAATTGCTCGTGGCTTACAAAGCCATCGATTTCATAAAGATAAGGACCACAGTATTGTTTGATTCTGTTACCA